>TARA_R110001583_G_scaffold145448_1_pt1 | contig 10531 bp, 9 predicted proteins | sample TARA_R110001583 | Tara Oceans TARA_R110001583 (sample SAMEA4398432) | marine metagenome | biome: Polar Biome; feature: [MES] marine water layer (ENVO:01000295) within the mesopelagic zone...; material: water (ENVO:00002006), including particulate matter (ENVO:01000060) such as...... | reverse complement strand
CGAAATTCACCGCCACCCGGAAGCTCGCCACCACTTGGTAAATGAGGCAGACCCCATACGTGAAGTGCTGTTTGAAGCGTTGGATAACTTTGTAGATGGGTTTGTCGAGAGTGATGGCCAATAGTTTTTATAAAATATATTGGCGAGATTACTCCCTATACGTCACGGGCAATGAATAAATCCCGCTACGGATTTATTCAGTGCTTTTACCTTTCTATGTTCATACTTACTTTCATTACTGGGCGTTCAGGAAGTCCTCTACATTGAGCAGTATTAGCTCATTATCATCGGCGCGGCCTTGCTGGCGGCCAATCGAGAAAGGGAAGTTGTTGTCATTGGCGACCACGATGGTGCTCTCATCGACACGATCCACGTTCTCAATGGTCACAAAGGGAAAGCTAAAGGTGCCGTTGATCGTGCCACGGGGTGCGATACCGTCTGGATCCTGGATGTCCATCAGGTCGATATAGGCGATTTTTTCAAGCACACCCTGCTCATTTGTGCGGTTGAGATCGACGAGATAGATGCGTTTGAACTCGGCAGGGTTGTCTGCCCACTCTTCTCGCGGGTCGCCCTGGCGGCTATCACGCTCGATGATCAAGCCGCGAGTTCCGCCAATCAGATTGAAATCGCCAATCTCATGATCCGCTGACTCCAAGGGGTAGTAGCGGGTTGTGTCGCCCCACTCGCCGGTTTCAGTATGGAGCTCGAACATTCTTAATACGGGGGTGCCATCAATCGTTTCCGGGGCGTTGGCGTTGCTGTTCCAGACTGGCTTTTCCAATAAGGGGTAAAGGGTTGTTTGGTCTTCGGAGAGCGCCATGCCCTCGTAGCCACCGGAGCGAAACACCCTCACATCATCAGCGAGAGGCGCGCCAGGGTTCGGGGTGAGGGCAAAGGCATTGTCGGGGGAGCGCATCAGCGTCCCACCAGGATTGGTGGCCAGCACTTGCAGCACTTCGCCCTGATTATCGACCTGGATAATCCAGGGGCCGAACTCATCGCCAATCCAGTAGCTATCGCCCACCGGCTGTATCGATTCAATATCGAAATCAGCCCCGGTTAAAAAACGACCAGGAGTGGCTTCATTCATAATCGGGAAGGGCACCATGCGGTTTGGATCCGATAGTTGAATGGTCTCCTCAATGATGACACGCCCAGTGTCCCAGTCAGTCTCTATGATGTTAAACATCAGAATGACGTCGGAGGAGTTCGCCTTGGAGCCAAAGCCGTTATCGGTCAACACCAGGAAACGGTTATCGCCAAGTGAGCGAATGCCAGAAAAACCTTGCAGAGGCTGGCTGGGGAAGGGTAGCGCTAAGCCGGTGGCTTGCATGTTCGTATACAACTGCTCAACGCGGCCCTCTTGGCCAGCAAAACGGCCTGAGACGTTGTAGTGCTCAGCGGCGCCGGAAGGAGCTGCCACAAAGGTGCTGCCGGGTAGCTGGGCATGGCCGGACAATGTGGCGGGAAAGCTCTGCTGGGCGTGTGCCGCACTGGTAAACGCAAAGGCGAGTAGAGCAGTCGCTAGTAACGGCTTTGTCATCACTATTTCACCATTTAGGAAGAAAAATTAGAGCAGGTGCAGCTTTTGCTAATTTTCATCCGTAATAGTGATAGTTGAATGACAAAGTGCAGACGTTTTAATGGCAGCAGGGTTTCACGTCGAGTCTGGCCCTGAGTCGTAAAATACGTCTTGCTCAACAGGCGTAAATGTTAATAAATAGTGTGGCTTTCAAATACATTATTCAAAGAGGAAATGACAATGGGATCATCGGTCAAAAAGGTACTGGTCTTTGCAGGCAGTGCCCGAGAAGCGTCACTGAACAAGCAGCTAGCCAAGCTGGCCGCCAAGCGTATTGAGGCGCTTGGCGGGGAAGCAACCTTTATCGATTTAAAAGATTACCCCTGCCCACTGTTTGATGAAGATATTGAAGCCCGGGGCGTGCCGGAGAATGTGCTGAAGCTGCGTGAGATTCTGGCGGATCACCAAGCAGTGATGATCTCTTCGCCAGAGTACAACGGCTTTATCACGCCGCTGCTGAAAAACACACTGGACTGGCTGTCACGACCCTATCAGGATACGCCGGGGCTCAAGTTATTTGCCGGCAAGTGGGCAGCGCTGGTGTCGGCTTCCCCTGGTGGGCTAGGTGGCATCCGTGCGCTGCCCCTTGGTCAGCAACTGTTAGCCAATCTGGGATTGGTCGTGCTGCCACAGCCATTGTCGCTGGCGAAAGCTGGCAGCGCCTTCAATGATAGTGGCGCGTTACACGATGAAACCACGGGGCAGAAGCTGGATGCGCTGTGTCAACGCCTAGTGGATTCACTGGCCGCCACGCACTAACCGCCCATTGGCTTTCGGGACTTACGCCCCCTTTAGCATCCGATCCAACTGGCGGTATCCAATGGCCTCAATTAGATGTGGCTGGGTGGGCTTGGGTTCGCCCTGAAGGTCGGCAAGGGTCAGTGCTACGCGCAGTACGCGATGATAGGCGCGGGCGGAGAGCTTGAGCTTTTCCAGCACGCCCGCAAGCCAAGCGCGCTCTTCATCGTTAAGCGCGCAGGCGGCCTCCAGGGCTTTGCCGCTTAGCTGGCTATTCAGCGCGCCACGGGCCATTTGGCGTTCTCGGGCGGCCATCACCCGCTCACGCACGGCTTCTGACGACTCGCCTTGGGTTTGTGCGGTAAGCTGCTCTGGCGGCAGTGCGGGCACTTCTACCTGTAGATCGATACGGTCCAGCAGCGGCCCGGAAAGCCGCGCTTGATAACGCTGGATTTGACTGGCGGTACACTGGCAGCGCTGGCGTGGGTCGCCCAAGTGGCCGCAGGGGCAGGGATTCATTGCGGCTACTAACTGAAATTGAGCAGGGTAGCGACGTTCATGACTGGCGCGGGCTAAATGGATTTCGCCTGTTTCCAGCGGTTGCCGAAGTACCTCGAGCACATGGCGAGAGAACTCCGGCAGCTCATCCAAAAAGAGCACGCCGTGATGGGCCAGCGATATCTCGCCGGGTTTTGGTTTTGAGCCGCTGTCATTTTCAGCAATTAATGCGACCCTCAGTGCGTAATATCGGGCTATTATGGTAGTCTGTACAGGATTGAATGCGACAGATTTAATAGAAATTGCTGCGACAGAATGCGTTTTATTCACTATTTGGTGCGACTGCCCATGCCATTGCCTACATCCGTTCGTAACATCGGCCCTACCCGACGAAGCGTGTCTGGCTACTATGCTTTTCGCGGGGAGGAGTCGATTGCGTTCGAGTCGACGCTCGAACGTGATTTCCTCATCAAGGCTGACTTTGATGTGAGCGTTCTTGGTGTGATTTCCCAGCCGTGCGAGATCCCGTTTCATCATCCCGTGACAGGTAGGCGTTACACCTACACGCCGGATTATTTGGTTTATTACCGTCTCGGTAACCGTCATTACAAGGACTACCCGAAACCTCTTCTGGTGGAGGTCAAACCACGGGAAAAGTGGCAAGCACATTGGCGCGAATGGTCGCCTAAATGGAAGGCGGCTATACGGCATGCCAACAACGAGGGCTGGGCGTTTCGTATTCATGATGAAAGCCGCATTCGTGATAAGACCCTGGACAACATCACTTTCTTGGCGCGTTACAAACGAATGGTGTTTCCCTCTGTTGAAAGCCAGGCAGTGCTCAACACGGTGAGGGAGATGGGGGTGGCGACCTTGGATTACCTGCTGTCTCGGCACTTCATGGGTGACATTTACCGGGCAGAGGGAATTGCGCATTTATGGCATCTGCTGGCGACCCGGCAGCTAGATTGCGATATGGCTCAATCCTTTAGCCCTCTATCAGAGGTGTGGGTACCCGATTATGAATAATCATCGTGACAACACAGCTGAACCCAGTAGCGGCGTCGCCCAAACACGCCAACACTTGCAGATCACGGTGGGTGAGCAAGTTCAGAAAGATGGCACCGTTTACCGAATTTCTCAGGTGCTCGATTTTGAGACGGTCATTGGTATTGCCGTTGAGTCCGGGCGTAGTTGTCCGCTTCGCATCAGTGAATTAACGCCTTTTCATAACGGGCCTGCTCCCCTTGAGCAGGATATGTCTGAGATTGGGGATGCCGATTGGCGGGAGGCTGAGCATCGCCTTTCCATCATTAAGCCCTTGGTGGATCGTCATACCGTAGGGCGAGATGCAGCGGAAGAGCGTGCTAAACAAACGGGTGTGGATACAGCCACGATCTACCGTTGGTTGAAGCGGTATAAAGCGACGGGCTCGGTGCTTGCATTGATTCCTCAAAAGCCAGGATGGAAGAAGGGTAAGTCACGTATCCCCGCGCATGCTGAGGCGGTAATTCAGGAAGTCATCAAAGACGTGTACCTGACGCTGCAGCGTCCCTCCGCGCAAAAAGCGGTACAGGAAGTGATGCGGCGTTGTCATGAACGGCGCATCGACCCGCCGAGCCCTGGTACCGTTCGTGCGCGTCTGCGGGATATCCCAGAGCGTGACCGGTTGCGTGGCCATGGCTTTAGAGACAAAGCCATTAACAAGTTTCAGCCGGCTGCCGGGAGGTTTCCCAATGCGGACTATCCGCTAGCGGTCATGCAGATTGACCACACGCCTGCCGATATTATTTTGGTCGATGACGTGCATCGCAAACCGATTGGTCGACCATGGATCACGTTGGCCATGGACGTGTGCACTCGGGTAGTCACGGGCTATTACTTATCGTTCGACCCACCCTCTGAAACATCCGTCGGCATGTGCGTGGCTCAATCAATGCTGCCTAAAGATGAATGGTTGCTTCTGCATAACGTGGAGGCTGAGTGGCCGGTATGGGGCACTCCCGCCACGATTCATGTCGATAACGGCCCAGATTTTCGCTCAGAGACGTTTCGGCGCTCATGCCTAGCCTATGGGATCAACCTTGAATTTCGGCCTGTTAAGCAGCCTCGTTACGGTGGTCACATCGAGCGGTTGTTGGGCTCTCTTCTCAAGGAGATCCATAACCTGCCTGGGACGACCTTTTCCTCCATTAAAGAGAAAGAGGGGTACGATCCAGAGAAACACGCAGCCATGACGAAAAGCGAGTTTGAAGAGTGGCTGGTGACGTTGATTTGTAAGGTTTACCACCAGCGTCTTCATTCTGGAATTGGTATGTCACCGATGAGGAAATGGGAAATCGGTGTGTTTGGCAATGCTGACGTGCAGGGAGTGGGCTTAGCACCACGGCCTGCTGATAGACTTTCTGTATTGCTCGATTTTTTGCCCAGCTTTCAGCGCACGATCCAGACCTTTGGTGTGACCATCGATGGCATGAACTATTACGACGAGGCGCTAAGGCCATGGATCAATGCTAAAGATCCAGACACGCCAAGCAAGAAACGTACTTTTGTATTCCGACGCGACCCTCGCGACATTAGTGTCATTTGGTTCAAAGACCCAGAACTCGGCCACTATTTTCGCATTCCCTTTGCCAATCTTGCCCTTCCCTCAATGAGCGTTTGGGAGTATGCACAGGCGAAGGCGCGCCTTCGCCAGGAAGGCAGGAGCTCGGTGAACGAGTCTGAAATCCTACGCGCTATTAGTGAACTGCGAACCCATGTGGAGGAGTCGCAAGCACGCACTAAGCGAAGTCGCCGTCAGGCACAACGACGTAAAGAGCATGAGAAGAAGGTGACACCTGCAGATCCCCTTTTACATGCGCCCTCAACCGCGCCCCCCCAAGAGTCACCCGCTCAGGGAGATGGTCTCTTATCGGGTGATATCGATGTGAATTGGGACATAGCATGAGCACACACCTTCATCCTGATCTTCGTCATGTCTTGGGGCTGTCCGCTAAAGAGCGAATGGAGTTTATGGATCAACCGCGATGGTTGGGGTATCCATTGGCTAATCGTGTCATTGAGGTCATGCGTGGGCTGATGGAGAAGCCTAGTCGCCCTCGTATGCCTAACCTTTTGCTCGTGGGTGACTCCAACAACGGAAAGACAACCATCGTTCAACGGTTTCGTAAACAGTACGGTGAGGGCTACGTGAATGAAGACGTAGAACCTGTGAAACCCGTGATCGTCACTCAAGCTCCACCGAGTGCCGATGAGAAAAGTCTGTATATCGCAGTGCTAGAAAGCTTTTGGGCTCCCTATCGTCCTACAGACCCAGTTCCCAAGCTGCGCTACCAGGTGATTCATCAACTGCGGGCTTGCCATACCCGCTTATTGATCATTGATGAGTTCCACTCATTGTTAACCGGTGGAGCCGTCAAGCAGCGGGAAACGATGAATGCCATTAAGCTCCTATGCAATGAGTTGATGATTCCCATCGTTGGTGTGGGTACGCAGGACGCTGTGCGTGTGCTGCATTCAGACCCGCAGCATGCGAGTCGCTTCGATGTGGTTGCATTGCCGAAGTGGGAGCTCAATCAGGAGTTTCAGAAGCTGCTTGCTGGCTTTGAGAAGATTCTGCCGCTCCAATATCCCTCCCAACTACATGAGCCGCAATTGGCGACTCAGCTATATGCGATTTCTGGCGGTAATTTGGGTGACTTGCACCGGCTGCTGGTTGAGTGTGCGAATGCGGCTATTGTGTCTGGAGCTGAGCGCATCGATGAGAAAATTATTCAGAGTAAATCGTGGGTGCGACCTACCCGTGGCATTAGGGAAGTGATGCTGTAATGCCTTGGGCGATGAGTGTGCCCCTGCTGCCTGAGGAGTCCCTTTCATCATGGCTCGTTCGGGCGGCGTTGCGACAGGGGTGTGATCCTTTGTCGCTCACCGGGGCTATCTGGCCATCATGGCGTGTATGGACGAGGGACATTGATAGGGAAATACCCCTCGCAAGAATGCGCCCATTAGTGAATGCCTCGGGGAATGCTTCAGCTAATTTTCAAAAGGCGGGAATGCGGGACGACTGTGAGAAAGTGGCCGGTGACTCATTACCGGAAACGCGGACTTGGCCCTGGTTGTTAGCCCTTGGTAGCCGAAATCGATTACGCCATGGAGGACAGCAAGTATGCACGTTGTGTTTGGCAGAGGACTCTACCCCTTACTTACGCCGACACTGGCGATTCGCTTGGCACATCGGGTGCGGCTTTCATGAAGTGCAACTGATAGATGAGTGTCCAGTATGCAAGGCACCTATAGAGCCTCATCGTCTGTCAGCGGAAGATCAACATTTAGCTCAATGCAGCCGGTGTCATGAGGATTTTAGAAAGGCAGTATGCACGTCGCCTTTACCTGAGGCGTTCAGTTTCCAAGTGCTGGCTGATCGTGTTTTACAAGGGGAGAGAGCTGCATTTGGGAGCACCTCTATCGCACTCGCGGATTGGTTTTCAATGGAGAGCTTCTTGGTTGGCGTTATGCGGCGTGCAAGTCGGCGGCCTACGTCACCCCTCGCGGAAGCGCTCCTGTCATTAGGTGTTCCCGTCGTGAATAACCGAATGCCTATATCTGGATTGGCGTTTGAGCTGCTGCCTATCAGCGAGCGAAGTGCTTTATTGGCGGCGGTTGAGCGCTTAATAGACATAGGTATTGAGGAGGCGTTCAGTACGTTAGTCGCGTTCAATGTGAAAACGAGTTCGCTTTTTGATCCTCGAAAGTCACCTCCCGTTGCCCTGTTACCGCTGCTATCACGACTATCCCATCATCCTCATGGGCCACATCGCCGTCGTGTTAAACCGGATCATCGCCCTACATCGGAACGTGCTGTTAGAGCCTCTTGGGCGCGTTTAAAGCGCAGAATGAAAGCGGAGCCATCCTTGTGAATCAACACCAAATGGTCGGCTGCGATGAGTGTGGCCGGGAAGTTTCCAAATTATGGCGACGCCATAAAGGTCATGGTTACTGCTCAACCTGTTATGCCCGTGTGTTTAAGCGGCGGATGTGCCCACAGTGTGGTGAGTTTGCCCGTCTGCCTAAGCATGACCCAGAAGCCGTCTGTCGCCAATGTGACGTCGACAAACCGTGTGCACGATGTGGCAAAGCCAGTTCAGACTACACCATCGGCAAGGTCACTTCCTACGGCCCTGTCTGTAATGCCTGTGCTCCCTATTTTAGAGAGCCGGAACCCTGTGAGGCGTGTGGGAAGGCGTCCCAACGTCTTACCCGAGTGACGCGTATGGGGCATGATCATCGCTTATGTCCACGCTGTTCGACAGCAGACCACGGTACCTGTTCTGCGTGTCGTCGGCATCGTTTATTGGTGGTGGCTCCCAACGGGGATGCGTTGTGCAAAGCCTGTAATGAGCAAGGGGAAATTGCCTGCCCATCGTGTGGTAATCCCATGCCAGCGGGTCGAGGCGATGCCTGTGAACCCTGCTACTGGACACGAACATGCCGCAAGCGGATCTCCATTGGCCAAGCCGGTATCACTACCAAAGCGTTACGTGAGGCATTTGGGAAATTTGGTGAATGGCTGATTCGTACCACAGGTCCGCATAAGGCTGCCCTAAAGATCAATCATTTCTTCTCGTTCTTCCTTGAGATCGATCAGGCATGGTCACGGGTACCGAGCTATTCGGAGCTGCTCAATCACTTTGGGGCGGAGGGGTTGCGGCGTGTGAGGCTTCCCATGCGATGGTTGCAAGAAGAGCAAGGGGTAGAGCCGGATAACCAAGCAAAGAAGATCGACTCTGAGAAAAGACGTATTCAAGCATGTCTCAGTTCTATGCCGTCCGCTTCATTATCAGACCAAGTGCTGCAAGCCTATTGGCTGCAATTGGAAACCCGTATACAGGCGGGCAAAACATCCCACACCTCCGCACGACTTGCACTAAGCGCGGCAGCCGCACTGTTGCTCAATACTGACCGAGAGGGACAGCGTCTACCTAACCAGGGTGATGTGGACAGTTACTTGAGTGCGGTGCCCGGACAAGCAGCCTCGGTGACGGGGTTTACCAATTTCTTAAATCGTCAACATGCCACCACACTGGCTCCTAGAGTGGATGAGAAGCGAGCAAGAAAACGGCGAAAAGAAAAGTTGGCTCACACCATGATGCAAATGGCTAAGTGCGCTGATAAAGAGGAAGAGTGGAGGGATCGGTGGATCGTCACAGCCATGGAGTACTTTCATGACAAGAAAGTATCTAAAAAAGCACTTCGTCAGCAGACCATAGCGCATTCAGGAGACGGGGTTCGGATTAGCTTGGAGGGTGTGAGCTACTGGCTGCCTATTGCATGAGGGCGCATGCGCCTGCTTGATTCGTTAGCAAGCACCAAAGCGCACTTAAGTGTAAACCCTGGTGTTTGTCGTTAGGTGCGTTATGGATGTACCACCCCGGCCTGTTGGCCGGGGTGATTCGAGGGAGAGATCAAAGCATTTTCCTCAGCTCCCCGTAGTCTCCCCCAACACGCAAGACCACGGTCACGTCGTTGTCATTGCGGTTACGGAAGAACCAGCCGTGGTTGCCAGTGAAAGCAGCTTCAAGCTCTCCCTCATCCTCAGGTACGCCACGCCCCTTCTCGTAGCTGATTGAGTTTCCATTGCCATCGCCGTGGGTATCGAAATTAAGTGGCCCACCGTCGGACATCCAAGCGAATGTCGTGACAGCACCTTCGTCCATCGTTAGCTTATACTCGGTACCTTCACCTGGTGCGAGTGTAAAAGTCACCTCATCCCCCCATGCCGCAGTTTCTTCAGTTGCCTGGGTAGATGTCTCCTCAGCGGCTGGAGCGTCAGCAAGCGCTACGTTTGCTTCAGTCTGCTCCATCTTTTGGTCTTCTGGTAACGAAGCGGCTACTTGCTCCCTCTCTACGTCTGAAGTCGGTGCAGCACTAGCGGTTGCGGTCGAAGGTTGGCTATCACTAACGGCCTCTTGAGGTGCAGTGGGTTCAGAAGCCTGTTGGGCACTGGCTTGATCATTGGCTTGGTCGAGCTCGGCTTCCTCAGCCAACTGGGTCTTGATTTCTCCCATCTCAGTCAGTCCCAACAAGCGCCCAGCGCCGGTGGGGTCAACGGCATACTCAGCAGGCAGCACGACGCTGATCAGCAAGGCGGCGGCAATAACGGCTGCCATCAACGTAGAGCGCAGTAACTTACCCGTTGACGGCAGCTCGGCACGGGTTGGAAGGTCAGTGTTATACATCGGTAACTCCTTCAATTAGGCAATGAAATAGCCGGTCAGTTGATAACCCACCAGCATAAAACCAGCACACATCATGGCGACGTTGGCGGTATACGCATGACGTAAGAAGCCAGTAGTGCGTCGCCAGAAGCCCATCACAATGAGAATGGCGCTCAATGCCAGTAGCTGGCCGATCTCTACGCCTACGTTGAATGCCAGGAGATTAGGGACGAGACCATCGGGTGAGATATCGTACTCAATGATCTTGCTCGACAGGCCAAAGCCATGAAACAGACCGAACACCAACGTGGCGACCTTGGTGTTGGGCTGAAAGCCGAACCAGCGCTGATATGCGCCGATGTTATCGAGCGCCTTATAGACAATGGAGAGCCCGATGATGGCATCAATTAGGTAGCTATTGATGCCGATATTGAAGTACACCCCGAGCAGCATGGTCGTCGAGTGACCGATGGCAAAGAGGCTGACGTAAATA
>TARA_R110001583_G_scaffold2514_7_pt1 | contig 10542 bp, 11 predicted proteins | sample TARA_R110001583 | Tara Oceans TARA_R110001583 (sample SAMEA4398432) | marine metagenome | biome: Polar Biome; feature: [MES] marine water layer (ENVO:01000295) within the mesopelagic zone...; material: water (ENVO:00002006), including particulate matter (ENVO:01000060) such as...... | reverse complement strand
GGGATACTTTTTTACCAAAGTCGTAAAGGGTACCTTGCAGGCGGGCATGGGCAAATATACCCATGATAGGGATGCATATGGCGGAAATGCAAAACCCTAAGGTAACGAGCCACCAAAAATCACCGGCCTTGAAACCAAGTAATGGAGGTAATATTAAATTTCCTGCTCCGAAGAAAAGTGAGAAAAGGGCAAAAGCCGTGACAAGGGTTTCCTTGATCTTGTTCATTGGTGATAATTTCGGGCGCAAAGATACTGCAAATACGGAGTATAAGACCACTTATTTTCATCGATTAAAACGAGCAGTTTGCCGATTATCCTGCATTTCATCGAATTTATACACATTTTTTTTGGATTATCCCAATAAAAAACAGAGTTCGTGCGTTATTGCATAAAGTGTTTCATGAACCACTTTTTAAACAAGACCAAATCAAGTATTTAGCATTGATCCAGGTCCTCAAAATGGATAAATGCTCGCCTAAAAACCTACATCATGAAAAAACTAATATGCCAGATTTTCGGACACCACTACGCAGTCTCAAAAAAAGTCACCCATCACATCAAGGAGTATCAATGCATTCACTGTGGTAAAGAAGTAACTACCAATGAAACCGGCGACCTTTCAGTTCTTACCCCGGAAAGACAGGAAATCAACGATACTTTAAAAACAATATACCAAAGAAGACATTGTACTGCGGATCACGCAGCCTAATTATGTTTTGGCAAATGAATTCCAGCCCTGAGCGGTCAATGGAATTTTAGAATTATTCCTGGAAACTAAGTGCGCACCTTCGTTATCAGCAGTCATGTGCCCCACGACTGTTAGATTAGGATTGCCCTTTATTTTCGGGAATTCTTTTTGGTCCAAAGTAAACAACAACTCATAATCCTCCCCACCACTAAGTGCTACCAAAGTACTATCTATCTTAAATTCCTCACAAGCTGAAATGACGGTAGGATCTAACGGAATCTTTTCTTCATACAAATTACAACCCACTTTACTGTTTTTGCATAGGTGAAGAATTTCAGATGAAAGTCCGTCACTGATATCTATCATAGCTGTAGGATGCACTTCCAATTTTTTGAATAATTCAAAAATATCCTTTCGTGCCTCTGGTTTCAATTGACGTTCTACGATATAAGAATAAGGTTCCAAATCGGGTTGACTGTTCGGGTTGACTTTATAGACTTCCTTTTCACGTTCTAAAACCTGCAGTCCCATGTAAGCCCCTCCGAGATCACCGGTTACGACCAAAAGATCATTTTCTTTGGCTCCCGATCTGTAAACTATATCTTCCGCTATTGCCTCACCGATTGCGGTGATACTTATGATTAATCCGGTTTGGGATGAGGTGGTGTCACCGCCGACCAAGTCAACGTTATATATTTTAGTTGCTAATGCTATTCCTGCGTATAGTTCTTCCAAGGCCTCTAGTGGAAATCGGTTAGAAACCGCTAAGGATACGGTTATTTGGGTAGCCTTTGCATTCATGGCATAGATATCCGAAAGGTTCACCATTACGGCCTTGTAGCCTAAATGTTTCAAGGGCATATAACTGAGGTCAAAATGAACTCCCTCTACCAAAAGATCGGTAGAAACAACGGTCTTTTTATCTTTAAAATCGAGTACGGCAGCATCATCTCCGATGCCTTTAATCGTTGATTTTTGGTTTAAAGGGAAGTGTTTGGTCAGGTGGTCTATCAACCCGAATTCCCCTAATGATTCTAAATCTGTTTTATCTTGATTCTTATTCTCCAGCATTTTGCAAAAATAAGAAGGATATTCTTTTAATCTTTATTTTGGGGTAAAAGAAATAAAATCAATGTATTACCCTTTCAAGAACTGATTAATTCAATTTTTTTGGAAGCTATAATGAAGGAGTTGGCAAGATTGCGCCTAAAAAGGTGTCAACTTGATAATTCTGAGACATTTTTTAAGTGATGAATCCTGTGGTTTTGCATAATTATTACTTTTGAAAGAAAAAACGAAAATACTATGACTTCAGAATATAATAAATGGCATATGCCATATAAACCGGCCAAAGAATTCAATAAAAAAGTTGCCTATTTCAGCATGGAATTCGGTATTCACCAAGCACTGAAGATATATTCTGGTGGACTTGGTTTTTTGGCTGGATCCCACATGCGTTCCGGTTATGAACTCAAACAGAACATGATCGGTATTGGTATGCTCTGGAAATATGGTTATTACGACCAAGGAAGAAATGGGGATCAGACCATGAAAACCAATTTTATTGAAAAGAATTATACGTTCTTGGAAGATTCCGGTTTGGAAGTAGAGGTAAAGTTGCACGATAATCCATCCGTAAAGGTTAGGGCCATGGTTTTGAAACCTGAGATTTTCGGAACCGTTCCTATGTATTTATTGACAACCGATGTTGAAGGCAACGATTACCTATCCAAAACCATCACCAACCATTTATATGATTCCAATTATTTAACCCGAATTTCCCAAAGTATCGTATTGGGGATAGGTGGTGCAAAAATAGTCGAAGCCCTTGGAGGTGCCGAAATGTATCATCTTAACGAAGGTCATGCATTGCCCGCATTCTATTACTTGAGGGATCAAGGTGTCAAAAAAGACCAAATGGTATTTACGACACATACCCCTGAAAAGGCAGGTAATGAGGAGCGAGATGCCCAGCATTTGAACAGATGTGGCTTTTTTGGGCGATATCTTTCAGAGCCGGAATTGCAAAAAGAAGTGGTAAATGGAGGAATGCTCAACTATACCGTTTCTGCTTTGAGAATGGCCAAAGTATCGAATGCCGTATCAAAGTTGCATGCAAAGGTATCACAGGATATGTGGAAAGATTATCCTGGAATCAGTAAGATAATCCCTATTACAAATGCACAGAACCAGAAATTTTGGCAAGATGAGGTTATCGAGGAGGCGCACTTGGCCAAGGATGCTAAATTATACAGAAAGAGAAAGATTGAGCTGAAAAAAGAATTGTTCGATGTGGTTCTGAACCAAACCAATAAACTTTTTGATCCCAATACATTGACCATTGTTTGGGCCAGGCGTTTTGCCGGTTATAAAAGGGCCGATCTCTTGCTTCAGGATCTTGAGCGTTTTGAAAAATTGATCAACAATGAAAAGTACCCTGTTCAGATAATTTGGGCAGGTAAACCCTATCCATATGATTTTTATGCCATTGATATTTTCAATCACTTGGTACATTACTCCAAGCAAAAATCCAATTTAGCGGTATTGGTGGGCTATGAAATAGAATTATCACGCGAACTGAAATGTGGTTCCGATATTTGGCTTAATACTCCAAGAATTACTAGGGAGGCCTCTGGAACCAGTGGTATGACCGCTGCTATGAACGGTTCGGTCAACGTATCTTCAAATGACGGGTGGATGCCCGAATTTGCAAAAGATGGTAAAAATTCATTTGTTTTCCCGGTAATAGACCAAAATTTACCAACTTGGGACCAAGATAAAATCGACTGTGAGAACTTATATGACATTTTGGAGAACAAGGTATTGCCCACGTATTACGACAAGCCTAAAAAATGGCAAGAAATTGTATTCAACAGTATTGATGATGTTCTGCCTCAATTCGGTAGTAATCGAATGGCCAAACAATATTATGAAGAACTCTATAAGTAGGTTCTTGGTTATGTTTATCTAGGCCAAATCGGATTTTTGGCCGAAATGAATTTCTTCTTTAATCATTCAATTTGGTCAAAGGGTAACCTGTCACTTTTAGTCGTGATAGATTACCCTTATATACTTATACGTTATAATAATGTTAGGTTTTATTGTAGAACCCTACATATAACTTATATTTGTAAACTATTTAGAATCAAAACAAATAATGATACAGGTTTCAGATACAGCTAAACAAAGAGTCATTGGATTAATGACAGAGGAAGGCTATGACGCTACCAAAGACTATGTACGTGTTGGTGTCACGAGCGGAGGATGCAGTGGTTTGTCATATGAATTGAAATTTGACAATTCAATTGGGGATACCGATAAGGTTTTTGAAGATAATGGAGTACGGATTATAGTGGATAAAAAAAGTTTTTTATATCTCGCAGGAACAATTTTGGAGTATTCCGGCGGATTGAACGGCAAAGGATTTGTTTTTAACAATCCAAATGCCCAACGTACCTGTGGGTGCGGTGAGAGCTTTTCGCTTTAAAAATTTGACGCAAAGAATATGGCATATACCGAAGAGGAATTAAAAAAGGAACTTGAGAACAAGGAGTATGAGTACGGGTTCTATACGGATATTGAATCGGATACCTTCCCTGTCGGATTGAATGAGGAAATCGTTATTGCAATTTCCAAAAAGAAAGAAGAACCGGCTTGGATGACCGAATGGCGTTTGGAGGCTTTTAAAGCTTGGAAACAAATGGAGGAGCCAGATTGGGCCAATATAACCTATAAGAAGCCTGATTTTCAGGCAATATCCTATTATTCGGCACCGAACAGTAAGCCCAAATACGATAGTTTGGATGAAGTTGATCCAGAGTTGTTGGATACCTTCAAGAAACTCGGGATATCCCTTGACGAACAAAAGAAATTGGCGGGTGTTGCCGTGGATATTGTTATGGACTCTGTTTCGGTGGCGACGACCTTTAAAAAGACGTTGGCCGAAAAAGGAATCATTTTCTGTTCCATTTCGGAAGCCATTAAAGAACATCCCGAATTGGTACGAAAGTATATAGGTTCCGTTGTTCCACAAAAAGATAACTTTTATGCAGCTTTGAATTCTGCCGTTTTTTCCGATGGCTCTTTCTGCTATATTCCAAAAGGCGTTCGCTGCCCCATGGAATTGTCAACCTATTTTAGGATAAACCAAGCAGGTACAGGTCAGTTCGAAAGAACATTGGTCATTGCGGACGAGGGTAGTTATGTTAGTTATTTGGAAGGTTGTACGGCCCCTTCAAGGGATGAGAACCAGCTTCATGCAGCGGTAGTAGAGCTTATTGCTTTGGATGATGCCGAGATAAAATACTCAACGGTACAAAATTGGTTCCCTGGTGATAAAGAAGGTAAAGGCGGGGTTTTCAACTTCGTTACCAAAAGGGGGATTTGCCACAAGAATTCAAAAATATCATGGACACAGGTTGAAACTGGATCCGCCGTTACCTGGAAATATCCTTCCTGTATTTTAAAAGGGGATAACTCTATCGGAGAGTTTTATTCCATTGCCGTAACCAACAATTACCAACAGGCCGATACCGGGACTAAAATGGTCCATATTGGTAAAAACACCAGAAGTACCATCATATCAAAAGGGATCTCTGCCGGTAAATCGCAGAATAGTTATCGCGGACTGGTACAGGTGAACAGTAGGGCCGAGAATGCCAGGAACTTTTCACAATGCGATTCCTTGTTAATGGGGAACGAATGTGGGGCACATACATTTCCGTATATCGAAGCCAAGAATAAATCGGCTCAAATTGAGCACGAGGCTACTACCAGTAAAATTGGTGAAGACCAGATTTTTTACTGTAATCAACGAGGTATCGATACAGAAAAGGCGATTGCTTTAATCGTAAACGGATTCAGTAAAGAGGTATTGAACAAATTGCCTATGGAATTTGCCGTAGAAGCACAAAAACTATTGGAAATAAGCCTTGAAGGCTCAGTCGGATAATATTTTAAAAAACATAAGATGTTAAAAATTAGCAACCTGCATGCAGGTATAGAAAATAACGAAATACTCAAAGGAATAAATCTTGAGGTAAAAGCTGGTGAAGTACATGCCATTATGGGTCCAAATGGATCTGGTAAGAGTACCTTGGCCTCTGTTATTGCAGGTAAAGAGGAATATGAGGTAACGGAAGGCAGTGTGGTTCTCGATGGTGAGGACCTAGAAGATGCCGCACCTGAAGAAAGGGCCCACAAGGGTATCTTCCTTTCTTTTCAATATCCCGTTGAAATTCCCGGGGTATCTGTTACCAATTTCATGAAAACAGCCATTAATGAAGGGCGAAAAGCCAGAGGTCTTGAGGATATGCCGGCCAAGGATATGTTGAAATTGATACGGGAAAAAGCCGAGTTATTGGAAATTGACCGTAAGTTTTTATCGCGTTCCCTGAATGAAGGTTTTTCAGGTGGTGAAAAGAAAAGGAACGAGATTTTTCAAATGGCAATGTTAGAGCCTAAATTGGCTATTTTGGATGAAACCGATTCTGGTTTGGATATTGATGCACTTCGTATCGTGGCCAATGGGGTGAATAAATTAAAGAGTAAGGATAATGCGGTTATCGTAATTACCCACTATCAGCGTTTACTTGATTATATAGTTCCTGATTTTGTACATGTATTGCATCAAGGGAAAATCGTGAAATCCGGTACCAAGGAATTGGCCCACGAACTAGAGGACAAGGGCTACGATTGGATCAAGCAAGAAACGGCGATATAAATACAGTGAACAGTAGCGGTTGGGCAGTAAAAATTGCCAACTGAAAACTGTTGACTACCAACAGAATTAATATGGATTTAAAAGATAAATTGATTTCTTCTTTCATGGCATTCGAGAACAAAATCGATGTCGAACATCCGGTACATGATATTCGTTCAGAGGCCTTTAAGAATTTTGAGGAAAAAGGGTTTCCTACCAAGAAAGAGGAAGCTTGGAAATATACTTCATTGAAGGCTCTCCAGAAGATCGATTTCAGTATTTTTCCAAAAGAGGTAGATGCCCTGGAAAACAAACAGGTAAAGAAATATTTTTTACAGGAAATTGATACGTACAAAATTGTCTTTGTCGATGGTATTTATTCTTCTTTTCTTTCTGAAACGACCCATGATGGGGTAGATATTTGTTTAATGAGTGCGGCTTTGACCAAACCCATGTACAAACAGTATATAGACGTATATTTTAATAAAGTGGCTTCCAAGGATGATTCTTTGACCACTTTGAACACTGCATTCAGTAGGGAAGGGGCCTTTATTTATATCCCAAAGAACAAAATGCCCAAAAAACCGGTAGAAATAGTACATTTTTCCACTGGGAATGAGGCATCCTTGATGTTGCAGCCTAGAAACCTTATCGTGGCGGAGGAAAATGCCGAGCTTCAGGTTATAGAAAGGCATCAAAGTTTAACCTCACATGAGGTTCTGACCAATGTGGTGACCGAGATATTTGCCGCTGAAAGTGCCATTGTAGATTATTATAAAATTCAAAATGATGAGAAAACCGCTTCTTTGATAGATAATACCTACATCAATCAAAAAAGTAAAAGTGTGGTTAAGGTCCATACCTTTTCATTCGGCGGAAAACTTATAAGGAATAACTTGAATTTCTACCAAAATGGAGAATATATAGACTCTACGATGAAAGGGGTCACCATTTTAGGCGATAAACAACATGTAGACCATCATACTTTGGTTCACCATATTGAACCTAATTGTGAAAGCCACCAGGATTATAAAGGCATTTATGGGGAGAATTCAACAGGGGTGTTCAATGGTAAGATCATTGTAGAAAAGATCGCACAGAAGACCAATGCCTTTCAACAGAACAATAATATCTTGATCAGTGATAAGGCAACTATAAACACTAAACCGCAATTGGAGATTTTTGCTGATGATGTTAAGTGTTCCCATGGTTGTACCATTGGTCAATTGGATGAAGATGCATTGTTTTATCTTCAATCACGGGGTATTCCTAAAAAAGAAGCCCGGGCATTGTTGATGTATGCTTTTGCCAATAATGTTTTGGAAAGTGTTCGAATTTCCGAATTGAAAACAAGCATAAACCGCCTTATAGCGGAAAAGCTTGGGGTTCGTTTGGGTTTTGATCTTTAAAATGGAGAAAACTACCTTCAATCCAACAGTTATCCGAAAAGATTTTCCAATACTCAATCGTGAGGTCAATGGTAATCCATTGGTCTATTTCGATAATGCCGCTACTTCGCAGACACCACGGCAAGTTATAGATGTCATAGTAGATTATTATAGTAATTATAATGCCAATATACATCGTGGTGTTCATACACTTTCACAAGAGGCAACCGATAAATATGAGCAGGCTCGTATAAAGATCCAAAAGCATTTTAATGCAGCAAAGTCCCACGAGATCATTTTCACTTCTGGGACAACCCATAGTATAAATCTTGTGGCCAATGGTTTCACATCTATTTTAAAGGCTGGTGATGAACTAATAGTTTCGGCCATGGAACATCATTCCAACATTGTGCCCTGGCAAATGTTGTGCGAGCGTACCGGGGCAACCTTAAAGGTTATCCCTATGAATGAGGAAGGGGAATTGATTTTGGATGAATACCTGGAATTATTATCCGATAAGACAAAATTGGTGTTCTGTAACCATGTATCCAACGCTTTGGGAACGGTAAACCCGATTAAAACGATAATCGATGCTGCACATAAAGTAGGGGCTGCGGTATTGATAGACGGGGCTCAAGCTGCACCACATATAAAAGCGGATGTACAAGAATTGAATGTTGACTTTTATACGGTTTCTGCACATAAAATGTGTGGCCCTACTGGAGTAGGCATGTTATATGGTAAGGAAGAATGGCTGAACATATTGCCACCCTATCAAGGTGGAGGTGAAATGATCGCCGAAGTTACTTTTGAAAAAACCACATATGCCGATTTACCGCATAAGTTTGAGGCAGGAACACCGAATATTTGTGGTGGAATAGCTTTTGGTGCTGCCTTGGATTATATGAATGCCATAGGTTTTGATGAAATTGCAGCTTATGAAAATGAGCTTCTTGAATATGCAACCGAAAGATTGTTGGCCATAGAGGGGTTACGTATTTATGGCACCTCGGAAAATAAAACATCCGTTATTTCCTTTAATATTGAGGGGGTCCACCCTTATGATATGGGTTCTATCCTCGATAAATTGGGAATAGCCGTACGTACAGGTCACCATTGTGTCCAACCGATCATGGACTTCTATAAGATTCCCGGAACGGTAAGAGCCAGTTTTAGTTTTTACAATACCAAGGAGGAAATCGATATTTTGGTGGAAGGTGTAGAAAAGGCCAAAGCAATGCTTCTTTGAGCTTTTCAACCCCAAACCAATAAATTGAAAACCTATGATACTTATTGTATTTTTGTATAAAATGAGTTTATGGGAATAAAAGAGATTCAGGAGGAAATCGTTGATGAGTTCTCAATGTTCGAGGATTGGATGCAACGTTATGAATATATGATAGAGTTGGGTAAATCACTTCCGTTAATAGATGAGAAGTACAAAACCGATGATAACATCATAAAAGGTTGCCAAAGTAAAGTATGGGTACATGCTGAATTAGATGGGGATAAATTGGTATTTACGGCAGACAGTGATGCCATAATCACTAAAGGGATCATTGCTATTTTAATTCGTACGTTCAGCAACCAGAAACCCCAGGATATTATTGATGCGGATACCGATTTTATAGATGAGATCGGGTTAAAGGAACATTTGTCGCCGACCCGGGCCAATGGTTTGGTAAGTATGGTGAAACAATTGAAGATGTATGCTATTGCATACCAGACACAATTGAACTAAAGCTAAGAAAAATGAGTGAAGAAGTTATAAATACGCAAGAATTAGGCGAAAAGATAGTACAGGTCCTAAAGACGATATATGATCCGGAGATTCCTGTAGATATCTATGAACTGGGATTGATCTATGATGTTTTTGTCAATGAGGTAAGGGATGTGAAGATTTTAATGACCCTAACATCACCTAATTGCCCTGTTGCGGAAACCCTACCGGTTGAGGTAGAAGAGAAGGTGAAATCTTTGAACGCCGTTAAAGATGCCATCGTAGAAATCACTTTTGACCCACCTTGGACGCAAGATCTAATGAGTGAGGAGGCAAAACTGGAATTGGGCATGCTTTAGCTGTTCAATGATGTTATTCCCTAGCTTTTATGAACCCTTGTAGTAAATAAGCCAAGGGCGATTATCCATTTACATTTAATCAGATATCTTTTACTTTATGCAAAACGAAATCATAAACCGTGTAGCCCAAAGTCAATTGAAAACCATTGATTTGGAAGATTTTTATCCTAACGGGGAGCGTGTTTTCTTGGATATCAAAGATTGGCTTTTTGAAGGTTTTGTTCTTAGGGAAAAGGAATTCAGGACAACCATTGCATCACATGATTGGAGTCAGTATCGAGATAAATATGTAGCAGTCGACTGTACAACGGATGCCATTATCCCAGGATGGGCCTACATGCTTATCAGCACTAAATTAGAGCCTTATGCCAGAAAAGTAGTTCAGGGAAATTTGGAGGTTATAGAGACTTCACTCTATCAATCCATTATAGAAGACCTTGACGTTTCAGAGTTTAAGGATAAACCTGTTATAATCAAAGGATGCGGCAACAAACCCGTTCCGCAAAATGCATATTTGTGGATAACTATCAAATTGTTGCCCGTCGCAAAGAGCGTAATGTACGGCGAAGCATGCTCCTCCGTGCCATTATACAAAAAAGTATAATTGTTGATAACTGTAATTGTTTATAGTTAACAATTCTTACTTTTGCACTTCATAACAAAATTTAAACACTAACATTATGAGA
>TARA_R110001583_G_scaffold110160_2_pt1 | contig 10556 bp, 5 predicted proteins | sample TARA_R110001583 | Tara Oceans TARA_R110001583 (sample SAMEA4398432) | marine metagenome | biome: Polar Biome; feature: [MES] marine water layer (ENVO:01000295) within the mesopelagic zone...; material: water (ENVO:00002006), including particulate matter (ENVO:01000060) such as...... | reverse complement strand
TACCTGTCTATACGCAACCAGTGCATATCCCTAGATCGCCTTACCTCTTCCTTACCGACAACAGGCACATTGTTCTCTGCGCTACAGGCAACAACACAAGCCCCACAACCGGTACAAGCATTTAGATCTATGGACATATTAAAGTGGTGACCGATAGATCGATCAAAGCTATCCCATAAATCAACAGATGTAGCTTCTACCTCTTGATGGTCCAACGAGACCATCGGAACTTTATTCCACTCTGCATGATCTTTCGTGTTAAAGATCTCTAATGTGGTTTCTTTAATTATATCACCCCTACCCATTAAGGTATTATGCAATTGTATACATGCAAATTCATGCATACCAGCAGTCTTTTCAATGGTTACGGATTGTACATTGTTAAACCCTTGATATAAAGGATAGGCATTAACACCTGTTTTCATTTCTTCCTTCATACCTACCGAACGACCATAACCTAAAGCAAGACCTATAGATCCAGGTGCTTGACCAGGTTGGATCAAAACAGGAACATTATCCACGGTAACACCATTCACGGTCAATTTTGCATAACTACCATCCAAACCTCCGTTTGCAGCATGTTCATTGACCAATTCCAATGTTATAGCATCAGCTTTGGATACCGTTACATAGTTATCCCATGATACCCTCGATATTGGATCCGGAAATTCTTGCAACCATGGGTTACCGGCTTGTTGACCATCTCCCATACCTACCTTAGAATACAAAGTAAGCTCCATGCCTCCACCACTAACGGCTTTGGATAAACTCCTTACTGCCGATGAAACATCGACCCCGGAAGTATCAACTTCATCCAGGCCTACCGTACTCGCAACGGTTTCAACAATTTGACCTATTGAATTTGACCCTGAAACATATACACCATCATGCAGGGCCTGATTCCAATCAGCACCTCCCAATACATCGGCATCCCATGTTTCTTTTATATAATCGTAATAACTCTTATCACTATCCATCCAAGCCAACAAGGCCGTTTGGAATTGTCGTGTATCGAAAAGCTCTTTTATCGTTGGCTGTATAAGACCATAATGGCCTTTTTTAATTTCGGTATCCCCCCAAGACTCCAAGTAATGGTTTGCCGCAGCAGCATATTGGGTAACCTCTGTAGTCTCATTCCAACTTGTTGAAAAACTTACAGACAAATCCACCTTTCCAAGTGCTTCTTCAAACTCAGAAGCATTTGGCAAAGTATACATTGGATTAACACCATCCATAATCAATGCACCAACATGACCTGACTTCATGTCCGCTACCAATGCATTTAAACCCTTAACACTTCCTTGACGGATATATTTGGGCGCTTTGGCATCATACGCCTTACTACCCAAACTTTCATTGATTGCCAGAACAACCGCCTGGGCATTCACATCTTGCAAACCGGTAACGACAACCGCCGCACCTTTGTTCTTATCTATTTCAGCAACAACAGCATCAATGGCCTGTTGTGCATATTCAGGAATTTCACCCCCTACAGAAGTACCGTTCAATTTGGCATACAGCTTGGCAAGAGCAATTTTTTGTTGCATAGGTGTTAAGGCAACACGCTTATCCGCATTGGCCCCGGTCAAAGACATATTGGCTTCAAACTGAACATGCTTGGACATTTTGCCATTCTTCGGCACACGTCCTTTGGAATATCCACTATCATATCCCCCACCTTGCCAGTCAGCTAGGAAATCAGCTCCGAAAGAAACGATAACCTCGGCTTTTTCAAAATCATAGTCCGCTAAAGCCCTTTCACCATATCTAGCCTCAAAAGCAGTTAACGCAGCATCTTCGGAAATTGCATCATATACAACATGATTCACTGAACCGTACATTTCCTTGAACTCCGCAATCAATTTTGAAGTCGATGGACTAGCATAGGTCTGGGTCAACAAAGCTATTTGTTTACCAGAACCTTTCAAGGCGTTTAATTTCGCCTTGACATCAGCATCCAATGCACTCCACTCAATTGCCTCACCCCCTTTTACAGGTCCTTGCAACCTTGTACTGTCATATAAGGACAATACCGAGCCTTGAACACGAGCGTTTGCACCACCATTAACCTTGGCATCTGTATTATTCTCGATTTTTATCGGCCTACCTTCACGGGTCTTAACCAATACACTAGCGAAATCAAAACCATTGGCAATTGTAGTTGCATAATAGTTCGCTACTCCGGGAATAATCCTTTCAGGCTGAACAACATAAGGAATCGATTTTTTAACCGGCCCTTCACAGGCTGCCAAAGATGCAGCCGCAGTACTAAAACCTACGTATTTTAAAAAATCCCTTCTATTTGTATTGGTCGAGGACAGTTTCTCTTTGTCCCCCAAAAATTCATCAACAGGAATTTCCTCAACAAATTCATTCTGTCTTAGCGCCTCAACAATGGAATCGTTTGGATTTAACTCCGCTTCGCTTTTCCAATATTTTTTGTTTGATGCCATACTATATCTGTAATTAGCTACTTAATTTTATTAATAATGACATTTTCCACATTCCAAACCACCCATTTGGGCAGCAGTAAGCTCTTCGACCCCATATTTCTTGGAAAGCTCTTCATGTATTTTTGCATAATACTCATTGTCCTCAACCTTGACATTGGTTTCCCTATGACAGTTGATACACCACCCCATGGTCAACGGAGCATACTGGTACATGATTTCCATTTCCTCTACAGGACCATGACAAGTCTGGCATTCAATACCAGCAACGGAAACGTGTTGTGAATGGTTAAAGTAAACCAAATCGGGAAGGTTATGGATTCTTACCCACTCCACGGGTTTGCTTTCACCGGTATAACTTTGATTGTCCTCATCCCAACCAACGGCCTTATACAATTTCTTTATCTCCCCTGTATAGAATTCATTGGTATAACCATTGGCCAAATCTTCTTTTGAAGGACCTTCGGCATTTCCTTTGTACTCATAAATAGATTTATGGCAATTCATACAAACATTTAAGGAAGGAATTCCTGAATGCTTGGAAACACGGGCAGATGAATGACAATACTTACAATCAATCTTATTATCACCCGCATGAATCTTATGTGAATAATGAATTTCTTGGATTGGCATATACCCCTGATCAACACCAACTTGCATTAACCAACCATATGCAAAATAAGCACCTGACAACAACAACAAAACCACAGTTACCAAAACCAAGAACTGATTCTGCGCGAATGCTTTCCACAACGGCAAACCACGTTCCGCCTTTTCTTTTTCCAAATCAAGACCATTGGCAACCGCAATACGCCTTAGGGTTCTTTGAACCAATACCAACATCATGACCAAAAGACCGAATATTATCACTAAAGCCCCTAAAATCAACTCATTGGAAATTCCGGAAGAATCCCCAGACCCTTCTTCTGCCACTGTGGCCTCAGCAACCACAGGCTCCGAAGGAGGTGCGGCGGTATACGCCAAAATATTATCTATATCACCGTTCGACAATGTCGGGAAAGCAGTCATAGGCGCCTGATTATACTCATTGAACACCTTGTTCGCATAGTCATCACCGGACTTTATAACACCTGGGCTATTCTTAACCCATGCATAGATCCATTCACGATCTAAACCTTCATCCTCACTTAGACGGGATTCAACATTTGCCAAAGCCGGGCCGGTCATTTTCCTATTCAATGCATGACATGCGGCACAATTTTGATTAAAAAGAGCCTTACCCTTTGCTGGATCACCAGCAGCCGCAGCTTCATCCTGCCCAAAAATAGCACCGGAAAAAAGTAGAAAAACTACTAGACTAACACCTAAAACTCTAGAAATTTGATTGCGGTATGTTACCTTTTTCATATATAGAATATTTCAATCGAAATTTTGGCACGGTTATTACTATATTAAAGGATAAACACATTCAAAGAAACCGTACCTGCATTGAGGGCAAAAATAAGGATTAGACTTTATTTGCAAAATGTTAAGGTATTGATAATCTCAATTTATAATTATTCTAAATAAGAAAGAAAAGTTTACCTTATTCATTTAAAATTTACTTTTGCAAAAACGCAATCCATATTATAACTACATAATAATGAAGCAACTGTTAATTACTGGTCTTATCGCTTTGTCGACCACCGTTGGTGTCGCCCAGAACGGACACGTCAACATACAAGAAGACAATCGGATCAAAGACTTATTAAGCATTTACAAATCATCGAATGAAAGTCATGATTATTATAAAATACAGGTCGGCTTCGGTTCTTATGCCAAAGCCCAACGTATAAAGGAAAATGTGGAGATTGATTTCCCCGACCTATTTTCAAAAATAGATTTTGACTCACCCACCTACCGTGTTCGGGTCGGGCGGTTCAAAACAAAACTCGAGGCCGAAAGAAAATTTATCGAAGTTCGCGCCAAATATCCTGATGCAATGCTTTTAAAACCAAAAAAATCGACTTGATCAAGTCGATTTTTTTTTGCCTAATATTAATTGTTTATTTTATTTTGATTTCAATTTCTTCTTAACAGCTACCTCCTGGAATGCCTCTACAATATCCAATTCCCTGATATCATTATAGTTATTTATCTGTAAACCACAATCATATCCCTTCGCGACTTCTTTGACATCATCTTTAAATCGTTTCAACGAAGCCAAGGTTCCTGTGTATATCACCACACCATCACGTATTAAACGGATATTGGAGTTACGGAATATTTTTCCATTGGTCACCATACATCCTGCAATGGTACCGACCTTAGAAATCTTGAATGTTTCCCTAATTTCCGCAGTACCGGTAATCTCTTCCTTCATTACCGGTGAAAGCATACCTTCCATCGCATCCTTAAGATCATTGATAGCATCATAGATAATCGAGTACATACGAATATCTATCTCTTCTTTTTCAGCGACCATTCTTGCGTTGCCCATTGGCCTCACATTAAACCCGATAATCACCGCATCGGAAGCCGAAGCCAAAAGCACATCGGATTCGGTTATTGGCCCTACCCCTTTATGGATAATATTGACCTGAATTTCTTCGGTGGATAATTTCTGGAAAGAATCAGTCAACGCCTCAACGGAACCATCCACATCACCTTTAAGGATAATATTCAATTCTTTGAAATCACCTAAGGCAATACGTCTTCCAATTTCATCCAATGTGATGTGTCTTTGCGTACGCACCGACTGTTCCCTTTGTAATTGAGACCTCCTCGTTGCAATTTGTTTTGCCTCACGCTCATCTTCCAATACATTGAATTTGTCACCCGCCTGTGGGGCACCGTCCAATCCAAGGATTGATATTGGGGACGAAGGTCCGACTTCACTTACCTCTTTACCCCTTTCATCTTGCATGGCCTTGACCTTACCACTACAGGTACCGGCCAAAACATAATCCCCGATTTTCAGGGTACCTGCTTGTACCAGAATTGTCGACACGTAACCTTTTCCTTTATCCAAAAAGGCCTCAACGACCGTACCGGATGCTAACTTATCAGGATTGGCCTTCAATTCTAACAATTCGGCCTCAAGAAGTACTTTTTCCAATAGTTCCTTAACACCTTCACCTGTTTTAGCCGAGATATCATGGGATTGGATCTTACCTCCCCAATCTTCGACCAACAAATTCATTTGTGCCAGACCTTCTTTAATCTTATCAGGATTGGCCGTAGGCCTATCTATTTTGTTTATTGCGAAAACAATCGGCACACCAGCTGCTTGGGCATGGCTAATGGCCTCCTTGGTCTGTGGCATAATATCATCATCAGCAGCCACAACAATAATCGCTATATCAGTAACTTGGGCCCCTCGCGCACGCATTGCCGTAAAGGCCTCGTGACCTGGGGTATCCAAGAAGGAGATTTTTTGTCCACCGGGAAGTGTCACCGCATAAGCACCAATATGCTGTGTAATGCCCCCGCTTTCACCTGCTATAACGTTCTCTTCACGAATATAATCCAGCAAAGAAGTCTTACCATGGTCAACATGTCCCATTACGGTCACTATCGGAGCCCTTGGTTTTAAATCTTCCGGTGCGTCCTCTTCTTCTATGATACTTTCTTCAATATCAGCTGTAACGAACTCTACCTCATAACCAAATTCATCCGCAACGATGGACAAGGTTTCAGCATCCAATCTTTGATTCATGGTTACCATGATACCAAGCGACATACAGGCAGAAATAATTTCCGTTGTACTAACGTTCATCATGGTCGCAACCTCACTTGCGGTAACAAACTCGGTAACTTTAAGTATTTTACTTTCAAGTTCTTGTTGCTCCAGATCTTTTTCGGTTTGCTGACGGTGTTGGTCCCTTTTATCCCTTCTATATTTTGCACCTTTTCCTTTCTTGGATTTCCCTTGCAATTTCTCCAAGGTTTCCCGTACTTGTTTTTGAACATCTTCTTCAGAAGGTTCAACTTTATTAACCGTCGCAAAACGTTTACCTCCTTTTCTGTTTCCAGGACCACCTGTTCTAGGGGTGGTATTACGGCCAGGACCACTACCAGGACTACTGACAATCCTTTTTCTTCTTTTTTTCCTATCCGTATTGTCCTTCGAGGTCTTTGGGTCCTCTTTTTTCTTCTTAGGCCTATTAAATTGACTAAGGTCGATTTTGTCCCCCATTATCTTAGGACCACTAAGTTTTTGATATTGGGTTTTTATCTTCTCTTCTTTCTTTGGCTCTTCCTCTGCTGCAGGAGCAACATCCTCGGCTTTCTCTTCCTTAGCTATTGGAGTTTTTGGTTTTTCCTCTTTCCCAACAATGGGCTGGGCAACAACTTCTTTAACCTCTTCCTTCTTAACCTCTTCCTTCTTAACCTCCTCCTTCTTAACTTCTTCTTTTTTAACCTCTACTTTCTTAGGCTCCTCTTTTTTGACAACCTCAACTTTCTTAGGTTCTACCTTGGCTGAATCTTCCTCTTTCTTAACTTCTTCAATTTTCTTCTCTACAACCGGATCTGCCTTTTTCTTAGGATTAAGATCGATCTTACCTACAGTTTTAGGCCCGGCAAGCTCAACTTTGGCCTTGATGATGCGTTCAGAGGCCTCAGCCCTTTTTTCACGCGCCAACCTCCGCTCTTCTTGCTCTTGCTCTACCTGCAATCTTATGGCTTCCTTCTCCTTTCTTTTCTCCTCCCCTACTTCCTTAGAAGCAACTTTCTTGCTCATATCGGTTTGGAACTCATCCAATAGCACTTGGTGTACCTTCTCAGATATCTTTGTAGTGGGCCTCGCCTCAACCTCATGCCCTTTCGACTTTAGGAAATCCACTGCCCTGTCCAAAGAGATATTGAGCTCTCTTAGTACCTTATTAAGTCTAATTGTTGCATTGTCTGCCATAAATATTACTTCCTTATTCTAAAACTGCCGCTAATATATAGCTAATCTTCTAATTCTTCTTTAAGTATACGAACAACTTCGGAAATCGTTTCCTCTTCCAAGTCCGTTCTTTTCACTAGATCGTCCACATCTTGCTCCAACACACTTCTTGCAGTATCCATTCCGATTTTCTTGAACTCTTCGATGATCCAAGCATCGATTTCATCTGAAAATTCGGTCAACTCCACATCTTCCTCTACCCCTTCACGGAACACATCTATCTCATAACCCGTAAGTTTTCCTGCCAAACGGATATTATGACCTCCCCTACCAATGGCCTTGGAAACCTCTTCAGGCCTTAAATAAACCTGGGCGGTCATTTTTTCGTCATTTAGTTTCACCGAAGAAACCCTTGCAGGGCTCAATGCCCTGGTTACCAACAACTGAGGGTTACTCGTCCAGTTGATAACATCAATATTTTCATTTCCTAATTCCCTAACGATACCATGTATCCTGGAACCTTTCATCCCTACACAGGCACCGACCGGATCAATACGATCATCATAGGAATCAACAGCCACTTTGGCCTTTTCCCCTGGAATACGAACTGCTTTTTTGATAGTGATCAAACCATCGAAAACCTCTGGTATCTCCTGAAAGAAAAGCTGCTCCAAAAAGCGAGGGGAACTCCTTGACATGATAATAGTAGGTTTATTTCCCTTAAGCTCCACACTTTCGATAACCCCTCTGACATTATCCCCTTTTCTAAAGAAGTCAGATGGAATTTGTCTGTCTTTAGGCAAAATGATCTCATTACCCTCATCATCCAACAAAATTACAGCCTTATGTCTTATGTGATGTACTTCAGCGGTATAAATTTCACCCTCCAAGTCTTTAAATTGCTTATATATGGTGGTATTATCGTGTTCATGGATCTTTGAAATCAGATTTTGACGTAATGCCAAAATCGCCCTACGACCCAAATCGATCAATTTCACCTCTTCAGAAACATCTTCTCCAACTTCAAAATCGGGCTCGATTTTCCTTGCCTCGGACAATGAAATCTCTTCATTTGGCTCTTCGACTTCCCCATCTTCAACTACGATACGGTTTCTCCATATCTCCAAATCCCCTTTATCAGGGTTTATAATTATATCGAAGTTATCATCGGAACCGAATTTCTTTTTAAGCGCGTTTCTAAAAACATCTTCCAAGATTGCCATTAATGTTACCCTGTCAATGAATTTGTCATCCTTAAATTCCGAAAAAGACTCAATCAGCGCAATATTTTCCATTTATATACTACAATTAATATTTTAAAATAACTTTTGCTTCCTTAATATCAGAAAATAAGATCTCCTTTTTTTTCTGAACCGTTGTTTTCCCTTTTCCTATGGGTTTGGGTTCCCTTGCTTTCCATTCCAGCACAATACCCTGGTTATCGGCTCCGGTAAGATTACCTTCATACGATTCCTCGATGGTCTGCACCTTTATTTTTCTACCAATATTCTTCTTGTATTGACGTGGGTCAACCATTGGGGACGCAGCTCCCGAAGAAGTAACGGTCAAGGAAAAATCTTCCTCGTCCCTATCCAGGTTATGTTCTATTGCCCTACTCACTTTTATACAATCTTGAACGCTTACACCCTTATCTCCATCCAATACCACATGTATGCTATTGTCCGCACCCATGGTAAAATCGATTAAAAAGAGTGATTCGTCCTGGGCCAGGGCTTCGTTCAAAAGGGCCTTTACTTTATCCTTCAACATAATTTTCAGTAACAAAAGAGGGGACAAATTGTCCCCTCATGAATACCTTAATATCCTTTCAGTGGCACAAATATACAACATTTTTAGTATCCGCAACAAGCTTATTTTCAAGATATCCCCTATTAATAATCCTTCTTATTTAAAGTTATAATTAAATATTACTTTTAGCCTTTGGACCAAAGCCCTTTTTTATGGAAATTTTCTCTTCTTACAACATTATCATTGAAGCTTCTATCATTATAATTTTATCATTTTGGTTTAACGGCCTATCCAAAAAAACCAATATTCCGTCGGTATTAATGTTGATCGCCCTAGGTATTATCCTTCAATATGCATTAGGCTATTTTATGCCCGATAAACCCGAATTCGATGGGGCCTTGGAAATATTGGGCATTGTTGGTCTAATTATGATCGTTCTTGAAGCTGCCCTAGAACTTGAACTAAAAAAAGAAAAAATAATCCCTATTCTTAAAGCTATGGGTATAGCCTTACTGGGATTATTGGGTTCAGCTTGGGCCGCAGCCCTCATTATGCATCAGTTCATACCTGAAATGAGCATGCAATCGGCATGGCTGTACGCCACTCCTTTATCCATATTGTCCAGTGCGATCATCATTCCTAGTGTAAGTGGACTTTCAGAATCGAAAAAAGAGTTTCATATCTACGAAAGTACATTTTCGGATATCATGGGCATTATGATGTTCTATTTTCTTATCGGAGGATTGAACCCCGCAGAGGACACAGGTTTTGCAGGGTTTTCAATAAACCTTTTAATAACAGTTGTAATAGCACTTATCGCGAGCTATGCCATCATCCTTATATTTCAACGTATAAAAAGTCAGGCAAAATTATTTTTATTGATTGCCATACTATTGTTATTATATGCCATCGGAAAGAAATTCCACCTTTCCTCACTTATCATCATCTTGATCTTCGGTTTGGTCATCGCCAATGTGAAACTGTTCTTTCCCGGCAGGTTATCCCGTATTCTGAAAAATGACAAAGTAGGCCAAATGTACCATGAACTTCACATCATCACACTGGAAACCGCCTTTGTGGTACGCACGTTTTTCTTTGTGATATTCGGTCTTACCATAGCCATCACTTCACTTTTTAGCCTAAGTGTAGCTATGGTAAGCATCTTGATCATCATTTCTATTTACCTTATACGATTTGTTATACTCCGCACTTTTTTTGGCGGCGATATAATGCCCCAACTGTTCATAGCCCCACGGGGACTTATAACCGTTCTTTTATTTTATGCCATTCCAAAAGAGGCGGAAGTGGCAAATTTCGAATCTGGTATTTTACTTTTCGTTATTATAGCCACTAGTCTGATCATGACTTGGGCCTTGATCAAAGAAGGAAAAAAACCAAGTATTATAGCTGATAACAAAATCCCACATGATTCATTAGATGAAAATGAATTACCGGAATCAGAAACACCCAATACCCAAAACAATATTGATTTATACCTGAAAGATGAGGACAACCAAGGCAGC
>TARA_R110001583_G_scaffold170216_1_pt1 | contig 10564 bp, 9 predicted proteins | sample TARA_R110001583 | Tara Oceans TARA_R110001583 (sample SAMEA4398432) | marine metagenome | biome: Polar Biome; feature: [MES] marine water layer (ENVO:01000295) within the mesopelagic zone...; material: water (ENVO:00002006), including particulate matter (ENVO:01000060) such as...... | reverse complement strand
CGCGCATTGGTCATTTAAGAGTTGAAAGCATTTCTAAAACGGATGCAGACAACTTCATTAAACTGATTATCACTAAAAACTCCGCCGCCATTAGAAACAAGTGCCTGACCTTGCTCAAATCGATGTTCAATGATCAGCCTGTCAATCCATTTGTGCATATCAAAAAACTTGCAGGCACAAAGCGAGAACGTATTTTAGCCGAGCATGAAGTTAAGCGACTACTAGAAGCCTTAGAGTTAGAGCTTCCTATTTACCGCGATGTGGTGATGATGTTGCTATTAACAGGCCAGCGCAAAAGCTGCGTGTTCAGTATGGAATGGCGCGAGATAGATCATCAACGTGGTATTTGGCTCATCCCAACCAGCAAAATGAAAGTTAAAAAACCTCATGCTGTACCACTGACAAAAGAAGCGATGGACATTCTTACCAGACGCAGCCAAGAAGCCGTCAAAGGTGAGCGCTTTGTATTCCCGAGTGAGCGCAGTCAATCAGGCCATATTATCGAAAAGGCAGGAAAAGGTAGCTTTTGGCATCGCATCACAGAACGTGCAGAGCTTCGTGGCACTGAAAAAGGTGATAACGTCACCATTCATGATTTAAGGCGAACCATAGCAAGTTGGAGCGTTATGCGAGGCGGTAACATTCAAACCACCAGTAAACTGCTAGGCCACAGCGATATCAGTATCACAGCAAGTACCTATGCTCATTTAGATATTGAGCATGTTCGAGCTGAGTTAGGTATTACCACGGCGCATTTATTAGGCACTTTTCAACATGAGTCGAAAGTAGATAAGCTTGTAAGGGAGATAGAACAGCTCTCAACGGAGGAAAGGAGAGAGCTGTTTGAACTAATCTCTTTATATTAGCCATAGTGTTTTTGTCTATGACAATTCGGACATAGGGCGATTGTATTGTCTACAGAGTCTAATCCGCCTTCTGAGAGTAATATTTTGTGATGAACTTCTAAATATGGTGTGTTGTTTGATTTTCTAAGAAATGCTTCATAACCTTGGCAGGATTCACTTTCACATTTTCCACCTGCTAGGTGTAGCCTTTCAGCTACCACATCTGGATTTCTCTCATAAACAAAAGTAGATTTTTTGCTTTTAGTTGGCGATTTAGATACTAATTTTTCAAGTCTTTTTCTTCTGGATTTTAGATCATTGAATGATTTTGATACTTCATTTTCAAAGTGTGTAAAAAAATCTTTAAGCTCATCTTGTATCGCATTGTCTCCAGATTTTATTTTAACTATTTGCGTATTATTTAAGTTCCAGTATTCTAATATATCTGTAATTTTAGTTTTTTCGTATTTTAGTGTATGTTCAAGAAAATCTAACTTTAATCCTTGTTCCATATAGTCAGAAAGTAAGCTTTTTACATCAACCAATTTAGTGTGTTTTACATTATTTTTTTGCTTATTAATGTCACTTTCTAACTCTAAAATTACATCGATTGGTACAAGAGATAAATTGTTATGGTCTATTATCGCTGCCCACTTACGATCATCAGTCCAAATAACTGCAAAATAAGGCTCGCCGTATTGAAGCTTTCGATCTCTGTAAAGTATTGAGTTTGTATTAAAGAGAGCCATTGCGCTGTAGTTGCTCTTTGTTAGGTTACTAGTACCCTCTTCACCAAACAGAGCGCTTTTTAAAGTATTATGTTGATGAGTTACTTTTCGCCAATTGCGACTTTCGCTGCAAGCTCTATAGTTGATTTTTTTATTAATACAATCGTTATCTAACAGTATCGACCATTCAATAGTTTTTTCCGCAGTCATGATAAAGTCCTTTTAATTTAGTCTTGAAAATAGCCTTGCTAAATAAAGTATGCAATTAATTTACTAATACCGATTTATCTCCACCCTATTTACACACCCCCTCTCACGATTAATTAACATCAATAAAAAAGTGCTTACTTTGGATTTATAACGTTCAAGCTAACTTCATATCTTTGTAAAAAACCAACACCATTACCTACAAGCTGCTCATGGATTTTTGGACTAATTGATACATTATCACCATTGAATTCAATTAAATGGTGATAATCATTAAGGAGCATCTCTGATACCCCTCGACTAAAACCATTTTGAATCAAATTGATGACTAATTTATTTGTCGTTCCATATTTAGCAAGTTTATAGAAGTTCTCATCAATTAATTCAAGCTCATTAAGAATATCAATAAACCTGAAGATAACGTAATCGAAAAAATCTTCTTCTTCTTTAATTCTTACGATTGCCAAATTTATTTTTTCACTAATTGTTTTCAAATTTATATAAGTGAATACTTCTCTATGCATATCTTCTTTTTTAGTATCTCCCCAAGAACCAACAAAAACGGGAGTATGTACTGGTAAACTATCCCAATATTTAATAAACCTCTGAATCATAACAGGTAAAGGGGCACTCTCTATGTTCCAATCTAAAAACATAGCATAAAAAGTTTGGGCTTTATCACTTTTCAAACGAAGTAAATTGTTTTTGCTACTAGTTTTTTCGGAATCAATAAAGGAAATAAATGCATTGTAAATAACAGACATTAATGTGTTTGAATCATTTATCAACTTATTCGGATCTATAATTTGTGACAACTTCTCCTCTATATCAAATTCAAAAGTAAATATATCAATTTCTGATATATTACTTTCTAGCAATTTTAATCCCACTTTAGTTTTAACTCGTGGTAAATCGTTAAAACTTGTAATCCCCGCTTCTAAGTTTTCAAGCCTAGTTAGTACACTTTCATATTCAGATTTGTTTTTATCCGTTATTTTTGTTCCATCAAGTAGAACATTTTCAATTATATCTTTATCTTTTTTTTCTACTCCCATAACTTTTTCACAAAATGAATGAAAATTTGAACTAGCCCGACTATAGTCGTCAGTACCTACAATATGAACTTCTGGCATTAACATTTTTAATGAATTTACTTTATTAGAATCAAAAATCTCACTAAACCTATTAATTCGTCCTATAAGATTTTTAAACTGGGAAGGTTTAAGATTACCAAGTCCCTTTTGAATGCTTAAAAGGAACATTTTTTGCACTGGCAAATTTACTCCCTCTAGTAATGTAGAGTTAGATACTAAATATTTTATATCATCACATGTTCGATATAGATATTCAGTATAATTTCTCATTGCATCATTCATCGAGCCATGATGATAAAGAACTCCACGTTTCAAACAGTATAATAGAAGGTATTGATTATGAGTGCTGCTACTAATTTCTTTAATCGCGATATCAATTACTTTTGAGTTTACTTCTGGTAACTTATCTGCAAGTTCTTTTGCAAAGATCTGAATATGTTTTGGTCGATTGAAATATATTAGATTTTTCTGTTCTGAATTTTTTAATATGTACGAATGATAATCTTTATTTTCATTTTTAAGTGATATAAATTCGCCAGTAAAATGATCATAAAACTCTAATGAATTAAACCCACCAATATAATTAGCAATATAAATACATTCAGACTTCACATATTCATTAACTTTATAGTTTTGAGAATTATAATTAGATCCTCTAAGATTTAAGCTATCCGTATCAGCTAAAAAAGGTGTTAAAAACTTGAACCCTGTTTCATCTGAGCGATACTTTAAGATACTTATTACTGAAGCTAACAAAATATTTCGATTATCTTTTGATAATAAATTATGAGCTTCATCGACAATAACAATATCGAAATAAACATTCTGGTCTTGATTAAGAATTCTTGTTAATCTTTCCTGGGTCAAAATATAAACTGAAGATACATCTTTAGAATTATGCATTTCAGGATGAGAAACTATTTTTGTAACCCATTCTATTTCAGCATCTAATACTCTCTTTCTTGTTTGTGCTAAAAGCGCTTTTGAGGGAACTACGATACAAATTCTTTTATTTTTTGAGTTTTTAATCGCTGAGATAATTAACTCAGATTTACCATAAGATGTTGGAGCGACAATGGTTGTTGTTTTGTTTATATTCTTATCAAAAAATGCATTTAAGATATATTGTTGCTCTGTAAATACTATATTACCAACTCTAAAATTATCGATGTAACTATAAACCATGTTAGAAAGAAAAGAGTCTTTATTATGACTATCGTGGCTAAAAGGAAGATCCTCTAAATTGTTTATCAAGGCGGCAATAGGTATCACACCTGAATTAATAGATATGTCATACAATGGTTTAATATCTTTAGTTTTAATACCATATGCTAATGCCATCCTATAACCGAATCGCCGCATTACTTCATCAGTTTGTTTCGTAAAAAGTACTACCATAGAAAGAATCTTTTGAATATCACTTTCTAATAAAACATCATCAGTAAATAGTTTCATATAAACTAAAATCATAACTTCATATGCTTCAAAAAAGCTTTTATGCTTAATCCTGCCTAATGTTAACTCCTTCATTTAAACTCCAAGTGCTTCTGCACGAATAAAATCAACCACTTTTGAATACGTTTCTTTTTGTATGCAAAATACAAATACATTATTGAATAAAGCAGAGTTATTAAGTTTATTTGTAAACTCAACAACTGGAGGTAAGGAAATTTTCGTTTGCATTGAATCAAATAAATTTGCAATTAGTACAACAGAATTGTCTTTACTAGTTGCTTTTTTTTCAACTGCATTATTGCCTTCTCCACGTAATATTTTTAATAAAGTCTGTTTGTAATCTTTATCATCGTGAAGTGATGAACGTACTGAGTTTATGGAATTATACCAATATTTTTTTTCTGTTTGGTTAAGTCGCTTATTAAGGTCTTGCTTTGCTGAGTTTAATAGCTCTCTGGTGGTTTTGTCGTGATCTTTACCTTTATGAAGCATTCCTGATTTGACTTCTGTAATCCACAAAGACTTATCCGAGGTCCTGCATAAAATCAGGTCAAACCCTTTTTTAATAGAGTTTTCTTCCAAGTTAAAAAATGCAGATGCTACTTCAAAGTCACCATAAAGTTCCGTTAATAATAAATGCGAAAGGAGCTCACCTATCATACCTATCTGTGTTTCAGGTGTTTTACTATCGTACCGTTCGAGGAAAGATTCTAGCGTTGTTTGGTAAGAATAAAGAGGATCATCAAAGTAATCATGAATATGAGTACCATGACATATAGCCGATAGATTTTTTTTTATTATTTGTTTGAATTTAGCTGAAATATATTCAACATGACAAATAGCATTATCACCATCTAATTTAAAGTAAACACCATCAATCTTATTTGTCATACCTATCATCCCTGACTTTTCACTTACAAAATTTTTTAGCTAGTGACCATGATAAATATATCTTACCTTTTCCTTTGAAACAAACATTAAATTTCTAATAAGTACAGTTATTTACAGAACTCCAAGTTAGAGCGATTGGGCTCAATTTTACCATTAGCTTGTGAATAGCTTAACGTCCACTCATGTACTCTAGTCACGATTTCAACACCTAAAGCCACTATGCCTTTCAACTGCACAACAAACTCATCACCATAGCGATTAGATTTGTAATTACGAGCTTCTGCTTGATTGCGGGAATTCCCGAAAATTCCAGAATTAGAATCTCGGATTATTTCAGGATTTCCTGAAATTGATTGAGTACTTATTCCCGCTGCATTCGTAGCATCCCCCGCATTTTTTCCTGCTGCGCTAAAACTACAAAATGTAGGCTGATGCCCTACACCCTTATTATCGACATAGGGATTGCCGAAATTTTGGTTGTCGAATCTGATATTGCTTTGCTTTTTATATTGGTATAGCAATCTAATTAGCTGATCATCACGTTTACAAAAAACGCCCCCCATGAGTTCAGTGTAACGACCCCAATCGGAGTCATCAGCCGCTTGTCTAATTTCTTCCACCCACTCTAGGCTTTCATCAGTTATTTTACTTAACCTTCTTAATTCGCGCCAAGGTGTTACCCCTACCCCTCCAATTTGCTGAAATTGACGAATACCCCAACATGAAGCCCAAACACGAATACGTGTTGCAGCGGTGACAGACTCAGTACCATAAAGGTCATGCTCAATCCCTTCACCATCAATTCCTTTGGCTACATACTTGGCAATATATCCCGTTGCAGACCCTTTATTAGGATCGATATATTCAACCTTAAAACGGCGCTCTTTTGCACCTTTTTCGTCACCATCTTCTTGTAGGCAATATTCTTGAAAGGTTTCGACTAATTGTTGTTGCTGTTCAGTTTCAACAAATAACAATAAATGCCAATGGGGTGTGCCGTCATGGTGAGGCTCTGCCACTCGAAAGCCAAATGGAGTAATTTTGTCACGATTAAGTGATGCTCTAATTCTTTGGAATGTTCGATTGAGATAATCTTGCCCATCCAAAGGTGTTGCGCCTTGCCACTTAGGGTTTTCAGCACCCGATTTGGCAAAGCAACGGTGATATTTAGACGGTGTTGTCATTGTCAGAAATACAGCTGAGTAGCCATGCTTTGTGGCGTAATCTTCAAAGCCACGAATGCGAACCATCAGTTCAGCTTTACGGATTTTAGGATTAGACACATTAAGGTCTGATAATTCAGCAAGGCTTACACTGTAATCAAGCTCATTGGTGGCTAAGGTATTCTCCAGTAATTCACGACTACTTTTCCATTGCGACATAAAATTCTCAACGGTAATGTTACTGGCATAAATACCACGATGTTTATTCACTTGATTTAATAAACGTGAAATAGTTTCGATTTGCCGATTGTGAAGCCTTCTTAGTTTTGGCTTCCACCATGACTCATCACAAGCACGACGAATCACCCCCATGACTTTTGAATACTCTTCATCGGTCAAACAATCATTCTCAAGATTATTTAATACAGTATCCGTTAACGGGTGTTGTTTTATTTGATAGCAAGTAACATAACGCAATATTGCAGAGTAAGTTTTGAACAAACTTTGTGAATTATCACGTGATGATATTTTCAAGCATTGTCGAGCATGGTGTTTAGACATTGCCTTAAAATCACGGTCATCAACACTAACACAGCTCATTCGGTTACTGCTGTGGCCTAATACTTTGCTAATTGCAGTAGTTGTCCGCAATAGGTACAAATTTGCTTCTATGTGATTAGAAAAACGTTTGTAACGATGCATAAGTGCATTTTTATGAATTTGTGGTAAGCCATATAATCGCCTAACAATAAAGTTAGCATTATCAAGTTCTACTCTAGTCATGAGATTGCACTCCATGCTGCTTTAGCCACTCAAACCCACGTTGATTTAACGAGCAACATTGCCATCTTAAGCCTGCTATATAACAGGTACTTTCGCTTAAAAAGCCACTAGCCTTTAACTTAAACAATGTTCGTTTTTGAAAATGACCAGTATATGAGTCATAACCGATCATCTTGCCTAGGTCGGGACATATCTCAATACAGACCTCAATGTGGTTATCTTGCGATAACCACTCAATGAATGTGACTTGTTCATTAGTAAAGGCGGCCATTACTTGCCCCCTTCACTATCTAAAGCCGTTACGTTATGTAACGGGTTCACTTCTATACTGTCAGAATTGTCATCAATGGACTCGTTAACGGGTACATGTTCTGTTAACGGGTACAGACTCGATTTATTGGCTTCATGTTGCCGTAACAGAATAATGTTTTCGTTATATTCTCGAAGTTCATTAATTTCATCAACAGTACGTTTAAGAATGATATTCATATTTAATAGCGAGCAAATAATCATTCCCGCTAAAAAGCTATACAGTGTGTTCATATACCCTCCCGTTAACGAAGCTTTCAACATCGCTTTGGCGGTACATCACACGACGACCAACTTTGATAAAATTAAGAGGATAGCGGCCTGTACAACGCCACACTGAAAGAGTGCCTATTGTCACGCCTAAGTATCTCGCCACTTCCGCAGGGGTGAGTAGTATATTCATATTAACTCCGATTAGATTGTGTATGTCGAAGTGGATAATATGATTGGAAGCTTTTGAAGTATGCGCTTGTGAGGGTCAAAAAGGTGTTTCTCAGGGTGAGAAACACCTTTTTGTATTTAGACTATTTTTTGAACTTTTTTACTGAGTTCAAGCATTATTTGGGTTCTGGCTTGTACTTGATTCTCATATTCTGGAGGTAATCGCGGTAAATTTATACCGCTGTATCCACCAGCTTCAATAGGTCCATAATCTTCGTCCCAACGTTCACCAGTGTACTGATGGATTGCATAGTGGTCATCTTTAGTGACATCAATCCCATTTGCTTTCGCAAACCTATCCCATGAATGTTGTTCTATTAGGTTTTCGTTTCTTTCAATAAATTCAGCGATTAAATCTCTTTGAGGGCGTTGTAATGCATATAATTTTAACCATTGGTTGAAGGTGTCGAGATTAAAATCATCATCGTAGTCCTCGCCCCAATGTTTGCTTATTAAATGGAACATTTCATCAGCGTCAAAGTTATAACAGATTGAGTCTTGAATAAGCTCACAATCACCAGACTCAATACAGTGATCTATATTTGGACAAGCTAAATCAGAAATATCAGTCTTATCCATAAATAATTTAAATGCTTGAGCTGGCTCTATTTGTTTTGCATAGTTATTAGCCCATTGCTTTTGAATACCAACTAATTTTTGGCCTTTTAAGCTTTGCTCATACCAATGTTGGCTACCTTCACTATTAGACACTGACGATAAATCACCTAACAGCCAAAGAAATAGCAACAACGTAGATTCTTTATCACCATCTTTAGAGGCTTGCTGCAATGCGGCGTACAAAGTTTGTACATCAACATCAAACCCCTTATAAGGGAATGACTCTAGCGTCTGTAAAGTATCTTCTTCTAAGTCATCCTCGTCATAATCATCGTCATAATCATCGTCATAATCATCGTCATAATCATCGTCTACATTAATCCATTCACTACCAGAACGAGTTAAATAATAAAGTGCCTGCTGGTTAATTAATACCGAAGATTTTTCTAACAAAGGGGCTAGTTGATCACTTATCAATTTGCTTAGTTGTTGAGCAACCTTTGTAGTCTGATTAAAAGAGATTGCTCTTTCTTGGCATCTAATAAATGCCGCTTGCAGGTCATTTCTTGCAAGCTCTATCGATTTATTTAGTGAGGTTTTCTTCAATGCCGCATGAGATTTTTCACCAAGAAAAGCAGCTGTTAACTCGAATATCTGAGCTCTTGATACAGTGCAGTTAGGTATGTTTTTTATTTGTGAAGATACGTTGAAAACGTAAGATGAAAGCATGTTCATAAATTAACTCCGCGGTTGAGTGCGAGTTGCATTTAAGCATTACCACATGCGATTAAGGCGAGGCTTCTCAACCAAGTCAATTTAAGTATAAAGATGTAAGCAGATTGTATTTAAACTTTCGTTTTTAGTGCCTTTTTTCACTCGCATGTAAGTGAGGCTGGCGCCTAAAAAGAAGTTACAATAATGTTCTATCGGAAGCAAGTTAAAATACTGATGAGAGCAATTCATAACTATACAGATTGTTTACGATTTTCACTCAAAAACCATCTATAAACTGTTTGAAATCCTTGGTATTCACTAGTAAATTGATGCTCAATCTCGTTTGCATACTGATTGATTTTTGGAAAATACTTTTCAGTTGCCTGTTTAGGGTTTTTATAAGATTTATTACGATACAAGCTCAACGCAAACTCGCGTCTCAAATTATTCTTCATATGCCTAGTCTGCTTTCCTTTCTTTGAATGTTGACTAGCAACTTCAATCGCCCCTTTATGTTTTGTTACCTCAGTTTGAAGTGACTGATAGCTTTCATTAGCATCAACAAATTGACGCCTAGTAAACATTTGAAATAACAACTTGGCTTGCTTGGGCATACCTGCAATCTGGCAGGCAATTGCGGCATGAATTAATTCAGCGCTTTCTTCACTGATATGATTCAGTATTGCAAGTGCCTCAATACCACCTTCGTCTCCAAATGCTTCATGCAGATTTTGAGCGTTGGCAAACCGTCTTATCTCATTAATATCATCACATGGATCTGCAGCTATTGACTCAAATAAGGAATTAAAAATATCTGCACCTTCAAGCTGCTCAGTCTCAAGTATTGACTGACTATCATCAACTTTCGAAAGCGCTTTGGCTAAAGACTCTTCATCAGTGCCTTCAGGAAGCAAAGGTCTAACGGCTGAATCTTTTTGAGTGAGCATGTCGAATGACTGCAAGCTGGCTAAAAAATCGGCTTTAAGCTTTTGATTAGCATGTTCTGACGAATTTAAAATATTAACCATTTGCAACTTCAGCGCTTCAGGCATTTCGGTTAGAAGTTCTTCTAACTGATTATCGACTTCAGACTTTTGAGGTTTAGTTTGTAGGTTAGTATCTTTCTTGAGGTTCATTACACAGTACTTCCATGTTTTAGCTTTAATAGAAAACTATTGGAAATACGCTTAAATGTCCATGATCGGGTTCAAACTATCGAAAAGCGGAGTTTTGAAGAATGCTCGAAAAAAAATTACAAAAAAGGTGTTTCCAGAGGCGGCACATAGGCGGCACAACTTTTGACGATTTTAGTAAGTGTTTGATTTTCAAGGTAAAAAGAGGTGTTATGGTCTCCCCACAGGGACTCGAACCCCGAT
>TARA_R110001583_G_scaffold19471_4_pt1 | contig 10575 bp, 18 predicted proteins | sample TARA_R110001583 | Tara Oceans TARA_R110001583 (sample SAMEA4398432) | marine metagenome | biome: Polar Biome; feature: [MES] marine water layer (ENVO:01000295) within the mesopelagic zone...; material: water (ENVO:00002006), including particulate matter (ENVO:01000060) such as...... | reverse complement strand
TATACACAGATTACTATATAGAACCTTTTTTAAGCTTTTTTAGCTCATTTGTATATTAAACTGTACTATTTTATGTAATAATATGTTAAGCTTTATATTATCTTTTATAAAATGAAAGTAGCTAGAGCCTTCCAGTATGGCAAAGACATTGAAATTAGCAGAGATTGATAGGAGAAAAAGATGAGTAATAAGAAATATTTTTTAGGAACAATACTAGTTTCAAAAGACGATGAGGAGATGGAGGAAGAGTGGAATGTTTTGTATTGCACGTCTAAAGATCCTAAAAAAGTATTAGATCTGATTGCTAAACATTTTTATGACGATGGAACGGATGAAAACCCTGTTCAAGATAAAAAGGATATGAATAGACTTCTGGGTTGGTGGGTTTTTGCGGATGGGAATATGTCCCAAGTTTATAGTTACTATAATATAAAAAAATCTACCTATAAGGATTTGCAAGGCAAAATATACACGAACAACAACTATAGTTAGGATAATATTATGTCAGGATTACTACCATTATCATACACACTTGTTAAAACTTTAATTCGTGCGTCATGAATCACAAACAATTACGAGAAATTAAACGCTCAAATTACCGCTTCAGCGTGGCCGTTGACCACGAAGGCAACGGCGTTGCGGTGGCTTTATTAGGTAATGAGCTAGTGCCCCTTTTCTGCACAGAATCGGTCAAAGATTGGGATCAGCGAAAGGTTTTTGAAAACCTTTTCATGATTGCCAAGTACAAATATTTCTCTCGGGCGTTTGCCTTGAGAAAACATCTTGATTAAAGGGAGTTATACAATGACGGAAAAAGAATATAATAGAATGCATAACAATGGAAAAATAATTTTTAAATTCACCCGTAAAGATGACGTTCGCAAGGTGAGAGAGTTGGTTGATCAACTCGTGTACGAGTTGGTTGAGGATGAAGTACCTTTTCAACGCCTCCACGCCCTTGCGTGGGATATTGTAAACGCAACAAGGCAAAAGGAGCAAAACGATGAGTAAAAGAAGACAAGAATGGAAAGATATATCTAGTTCATTAGCTCCTGAGAATCTTTACGAAGATGGCGAACTTGATGATTATGAGGCGGAACAAAAGCGTAAAAATTTAATAACACGGGCTAAAGCACTATATTGGGCAGGGTATCCATGCCCTAAAGATGTTCTTGATATGACAGATGACGAAGAAGCATTACAACCTTTTGTGGAGGAGACAGATAAGGCAATCAGAGAATTAGGTGGTGTTATTCCTGTTATTGGAGGAACAGACGATGACACACGCTAGAAATGTAGCCAAAATGGATATTTTAACAGGCTACGAAAAAAATGAATGTATGGCTTGTGGTTACACCTCATACGAATGGGGAGAGGTTTACGATGAAAAAGGGGAGAAAATTACGTCTTGGTCGGAGGACGATCATGTTGTATGTCCCAAATGCCACAGTTTTGATTATTATTTTACGGATAACGAGGAGAAAAACGATGAGTGAATTATTCCCCGACCCAAATAGGCAGAGGACTTTGGATGAGGTTCTTGATATGGCTGACAGTAAGAGAAAAAAGCTTGAGGGTGTTGGTTTATCCGATGCTCTAAGAACGGTTGTTGAATGTGTGTATTATGCGTCTCAACCAAGACTGACGTATGGCGTGGACACTATGATGCGAGATGTTAAAAAGGCGATAGACGATGAGAATTGAGGTTTTTGCGGAAACAAGCTCTACGGCAGAGAAAATTGCTGAGTTTTATGATGAGGAAATTTACAATATGTGTTTTTCTAAATTAGAAGCGTGGGCGAAGGAAAACGGATGGCAGATGATAACGGAAAGGGTGTTAGATGCAGAAGAGACGGATTAAGAAGAAGGTGTTGCCTGAGACGCGAACCGCGTGTGTAGATCTGTATAACACAACAGATATGACGTATAGCCAGATTGCGGATCGTTTAGGGATACGTCAATCTACGGTGGGGTCTTTATTGACGATGGAGAAGGTTGAACGAAGAAAAGCTCGAGGGGGCAACTTTTCTTTTCCTGCTCGGACGAAAGACCCACGCAAGGCGGAGTCATGGGGCCGTGGTTTTTGGCACATGAATATTAAACTTTTAAACAAGTACAAGGGAGATTAAAAAATGGTTGTAAACAAGTTCTCTAAAAAAATTCAGATGATTACGGTGTATGTGGCTAGTGACGCTGATTGTAACGCTTTTGATGAAGTTATAAATGCGGTTTCAAATGTATTGGATTTGACGTTAATTGACTATGACAGTCCTGTTGAATATCAACTCGAGAAGGTGCGTGATTAATGTTTTTTTTGTTTTCGTTAATTAATCACGGTCAGAAGGTTGTGGAAGAGAATAAGAACACGAAGCAAAGGGAAATAAACGTGTCTCAGTACAGTGATGAGGCTCGGTGGGCGAGAAGCTTTGTTTCCTGTCCCAAGTGCGGTTCGAGACATTACGACCTGTATGTTTTAGATATGAAGGGGAAGTTTCGATGTAAGAAGTGCGACACCACATTTGAAAAGGAGAACGACTAATGGAAGAAGAGATATGTACCGTGTGCGGTGGTGAAGGCACTATAGAGAGTGAGTTCTTTGTACGTGTCTCAGTAGACAACGATTATGGATTTATAGACACGAAGGTAAAAGAATGTGAAGCCTGCGATGGAATGGGGTATAAGGAGACGGAGGAGGCTAACAATGAGTAAAAGTTTAGATCTATGGGAAACAGTTATCGTGCAAATAAAAGCCGACTTTGAAAACCGTGATGAAACCGCTGTCTTTGAAATGCTTAAAAGTATACCTCAAGAAAATCTAATAGCTTTTCTACCAGAAGAAAAGCAGTTTAGTTTTCTGCAAGCAGAAAGGGGGAAGAAATAAGGCCTAGTTAAAGTTGCAACGCTCTGAATACTTCATTCCATTTAATATGAGGATATTCAAAGAACCCTCCGAGGGGCTGAACATTCAGCCCCTCTTTTTTTATGTCTAAAACCTGAGAGGCTTTGTATAAGGAAAGGGAGAGGTTTTTGTCTTCGACCATGATCCATGATCGGGTGTCCTTGTTTCGTTCAAAGAAGGAGACTTGATGGGCAGAAAGATTAATTCTTTTAGTGGATGTAATTTTAAGTTCTATAAAATGAAAATGGTTTTCGGGGCATTTAAGTAAGAGGTCGGGGATGCCTTTAGTGGCAAACGTGTCAATTTTAAGCAACGTCCAATTCTTGTTTGTTGTTTTCGCTAGATTCTTCAGGTTGTTTTTTATCTTCAGGTAGAAGTGTTTCTCCGACCTCTTCTTGGCTTTGGTGTTCGATGATGAGGTTTTCAGTATCTCCTCGAGTTCCATCATTTTTAATTTCTTTCAATCGTTTAAGCACTTCATCTTTATTCATTTGATCGATGGACCCGTGCAATATTTCTTTACGGTCGATGTAGATACCTTGCGCCTGCCCTCTTCTGTACTCAGCCATTACGGAAGCAGAGTATGCCCCGTTCTCTTCTGCTCGCCGCGACAATTGATCTAGTCTTTTGATATGACGTTGATACGTGACTGCGTATTTGCGGTCTAGCTCTGTTCTATACGTTTGTAGATACCGAACAACATGAGGGCATTTGTAGGGATTAAGGAGTTCTGAAGCACGGACATGAGCAGAGCCTTTTGCATATCCCGCCTCGATAGCCGCCTCTGTATTAGTAATTTCCCCGTCCCGTGAGACGAGAGCTTTGACAAATAGCTCTTCTTTGCGAGTTAATCTTTTAGACACTCGTTTCTGATATGCACGGTCACTTGGGTTTAGGCTTAAAAGAGCTTTTATAGGCATTTTATTACTTTATAAAAAAGAACCTCGATTTTCAACTGAAAACCGAGGCTAAGTTTAGGGACGAAAAAAATGTTTCGGGTTGTGTAATCTCATAATTTAGTATATGTTTGTATATATTACTAATAAAAAGGATGCCGTCGTGAATAGATATAAGATTATATACCAGAAGTTAGATGAAAAAGAAAGAGTTATTCAAGATTCTTTTGTTTTTTTAGCATCAACGCCATTAGAGTTTTTGTTAAACGCTAATCATGCTTGTCAAAAGAACTATGTTAGGGCTACCCGAGATATTTTATCTATCACGGAAATAACCGGGAAGGAGGGTAAACTTGACAGAAACAACGTAATGGAGCAGGCTAAAGAGTTAATTAACGGAGATAGGGCTAAATCTTATGGAGATCCTGTAGTTTCTCATACTCGAATAGGGAGAGGGTGGGGGGCAATCTTAGGCATTAAAGATATTTCTGCGTCTACTGTAGCTCTGATGATGACGTGGTTAAAGATTTCCAGAATTGTTTTAAAGGGTAATCAAAAAGATTCTTTTGTTGATGCAATTGGTTATCTTTCTTTAGCTTCGGAGTGTCAAGAAGAGAGTAAAGATGAGCAGGAAAGATCCGAATTGCCCAAAAACGTGGGGTAGAGGTTTTTATGAAGACAATCTCGATTTAAAGACAGGGGTTGTAAGAACGGCTTTGTATTTTAAACATAAGTACGGGAGCAGTTTAGTTTCTGAGACAGGGTCTTCTTCTAATCGGTGCGTGGAAGAAAATGCTTATGAAGTACTTAATATGGTGAAAGAGTAAAGATGATTGAGGAAAAAGACGCAGAGGAGGTTCTTTTACATTTGCAAAAGGCGTGTGCGCTTGTCCAACAAAACGTAAGAAAATCCGTTTCTAGGACAAATGTACGTGAGATACAACGTGCAAAAGAATTACAAAGGATCAATTCTCTTTTAGTTTCGATTTGCGATGTAATGAAAAAATTTAATGAACAGGAGAAGAATAATGAACATGAGCGTGAAACCTTTATTAGAGAGAAACGAAAAAAAGAATCATCAATTGTTGGAGTCATCCTTTGATAAGGCCATTATGGGTTTAGAACGGGTACATTACAGTGTCGTTAAGTTGATTTGTGAAAACAAAATAAACCGTGATTCGTGGATCGGGGAGGGTGATCACCCGTTGAATAGAACGAATGCGCTTTTAAACGACACGATTGATTTGCTGATTGATCTAAAGGGGGTCATTGATAAGAAAGAAGTGGAGGAGAAAACCAATGGACATAATAGCAATACAATCCGACTCGAGAGGAAAAAAGAGACAAGTGATAGTAGAGCTTGTTCCTAAAGTTAAAAAGAAAACATGCGCGGATATGCTTAAACAAAAATGGCAGGGGTTATGGGACAAAATAACCCCTGAGATTGAGTTATGAAAGGCGTAAAAGATGGAAATCATTTATTTTATAAACACATGTATCCTGTTGTTTTTATTTATGTTCCCTGTTTTAACCGTCGGCTTCTGGATGTGGCAAGACAACATCCTTAGAGATTTTCCTTTTGGGGTTAGTTTAGCTTACGCAATAATGGCTTTATCTCTATGGTTAGAGTACGTGTGGTGAAGCAAAGTTTAAATGTTGTGTGTTTTGACGGAAACACACTGCAGGGAAGAAACCTCAGTTGATGGTCCCCTCTGGGGTTTCTTTTTCTGCCACCGTTTTAATTAAATTTCTAATCGTTCCAGAAATTGTACGGTCTTCTACTAAACTTCTTTCTTTAATTAAATTGTAAGTGTCAATAGACAAAGCTACTGATTTATATTTGTTCTTGTCCATTTTTAGCTCCAATCATTTGAATATAATGTTATTATATGAAAAATTATGTAATGTCAACGGTTTCACCCCAACTTGGACCTATTTCTAAATCGCAACGAGAGGGTATCTCTAGTGGAATAGCTTCTTCCATTATTGTCTTAATCTCTAAAGCCTGCGCTTTGCTTGTAACGCTACAGCACAATTCGTCGTGAACTTGTACAAGCGGAACAATTCCGGCTTTAAAGACATTTACCATCGCCTGTTTTGTCATGTCGGCGGCAGAACCCTGTATAAGTTTATTGAGACTTTTGTATGTGTAAGCACGTTTTAGGTTTACTCTTCCGTATTTCTGCTCCGCCTCCGGTCTTTTATAGGCTTTAGTAAGAGCAAAGGTAGCAGGCTCCCATTGATCGAAAGTCAAACGCCTACCCCGTAAACTCCGCAGATACGCGGCATCTGTAGTCTGTCGGTTAAGGCGTGTAATAAGAGCCTGTTGCATACCTTTGACGAAAGGAACGCGAGAGTGATACTTTGCTGTTAATTCTTTTGCTTCTTCCAAAGAAAGGTCTAATTGTTCAGCAAGTTTCTTTACACCCATGCCATAAATAATACCTAGGTTAATTGTTTTAGCTTGTTTTCTAGGTATGGAGGCCATCTCCGCCACCAAGCTGTGAAAATCTGTCTCTGGATTACTTCGGTAATTTTCAACAAACTCCTTCACGCCCTCTAAAGGCACAGCATTCTTTTGCCATTGATTGTAAACTTCTGCATAGTGAACCAAGATGCGTGGTTCCTGTTGCGAAAAATCGATGCTAGACCACTGTTCTTTCTCCTCTGGTACAAAGAGGTTACGAACCGAAGTTGGTGTTCCTTTGCCGTAATTAGGGATCTGTTGAAGGTTTGGGTTATTCATGGAAATACGTCCAGTAATCGTACCGCCTTCGCCCCCTCGCACCTGATTAATGTGAGAATGTATGCGACCATTTACAGAATGTTTTTGAATCGTCTTAATAAACGTACCATTGATTTTATTAACTTCTCTAGCCTTGGCTATTAATTTAGGTATTTCATGCGTGTGCTGAGACAAAAACTCTTTAGTAAACGAAGGTTTCCCTTTTTCTGTTCTTGGATAAGGTATCTGTTGTTCTTTAAAAGCAATCTCTATACTTTGTGCCGACCATATATCAACATTTAATCCTGTAACCTTTTTTATCTGAGAAAGAAGTTGCTTCTCATCTTGTCTCAATATCTTCTGTGTTTGCTCGGCTCTGTCTAAATCTACCCGAACCCCACGCCACGTCATTTCGACTAAACAAGGCAACAACTCTACTTCAAGATCAAAGACTGTTTTAAGATCGCTTCTTTCTAACTCGACGTTAAAGAATTTCCACAGATCTAACGTCAACTCAGCGTCTGTTTCTGCATACCCTCCTACAAAGTTTGCAGGCATCTTCCACATCTCAGATTTTGCGTCTAAACCAAACTCTGTAGCCGCTTTCACTAAACCCTTTTCAGACTTTGTTTTGCCTAAGTAATCAAAAGCAACCGCGTTAAGAGAATAAGAGAAACGTGTTTCATCTAATAGACTTGCAACAAGCATTGTATCCACTATCTTGCCATTAATCTTATGACCCATTGCTTTTAACCACCCAACATCGTATTGAGCATTGTGGAAAATCTTGTCACAAGGTAAAGCAAGCATATCTTTTAACCATTTGTTAACAAGGCGTTCATCTAGATTGCCTCCGCCCATATGCTTGAGAGGAAAATAACCTTTAAATTCATCCGTGCAAACCGCTACACCTACAACGTCACCGTTTCCCGTGGGCCAACCGGGTCCGGAAGAACGAAGGTCCGGGTCCCGTGTTTCGAGATCAATAGCAATATGCTTGGCTTGAGACAAATCAGGGAAATTTTCAGGAGGGGTCCACGAATCTACTGTCGTTATCCGCGCTAAATTTAAAATTCCTTGTTCCATATCAATTACTTAACACACTTTCGTATTTTATACAATTAAATAAGACTTTTCAGGATCATCTGGGTATAAAAGAAACAAGCTTTCTCGTGTTCGTGTAACCGCCACGTAAAAAAGTCTATGTAAAGAGTCTTGGTTGTACCGTGTTTCGCGCTCCGAAGACGCGGATATATCTGTTAAGACAACGACGTTATCACATTCCGCACCTTTAGCCCCGTGAATCGTAGATAGCGATATGCGAGGTTTTTCTCCGAGCTTTTCTTTCTTTTTAAGCAAAGAAACTATATAACTTTCCAACTCTTCCGGTATAAGGTTAAGAGCTTCTCTCCATATAATGTCTTGTTCAACGAGCAATCCGTGATTTTCTTTTAAATCTTCATAAGAAAACATCTCTAAATCGTCGCCATAGATAGCTTTCTTCCCTCGTTTAATTTGTTTTCCATTCCCTGACATCATTTTGTATATTTTCTGGGCGGTTTGCTTGTCTACAGAACCACCTTTCCTTAGTTTTTCCCATCCTTTGATGGCAAGCAACGCACTAACGCTAACAGAAGGGACACCCTGTTTTTCAAAAAAGTATCCGTGTGTTCGCATTTCCTCTTCAACCTCTTTAAGCATAAAAGCGCATTGTGCTAGAATAAGCCAATTTCCTTCGTTCATCTTGTCGAAAGGGATACCGCTCAAACGCACCACTTCCCCTTCTTTTTCCGCAGGATCATATTCTTTTGGGAATCTGTTGGGTTTAGAAATTTGTTTAATAATGCTTTGAGCAATTTTATGTGGAGTTTTTGGGACACGATAAGATTGGGATAAAACCTCGGCTCCGGATTCTAAATGAATAAACTCTTTTGGAGAGGCTCCTGCCCATACGTAGATTGCTTGATCATCATCTCCGGCGCAGTACATTTTTTTAGCTTTTGTATCTAAGACATGAGCAATGTCCCATTGTAAAGGCGAAAGGTCTTGTGCTTCATCTAAAAGAACCAGATCAAACGCAGGGCAAGTGTATTTTGCATCTAACAAAAACATCTCAAGCATGTCTGTAAAATCATATACACGTTGCTGTTCTTTAAAATTGTTGTAGCTTTCTGAGATGTACTCTACCTCATGCCATTGCATGTTTCCGAGAGAGGAATCATTATATTCTTCTCTAAGGGATACCTTCTTGACCCGTGCGCGATGGATAAGGGACAAGACAGGGCTGTTCCTAAAAATTCCTTTTTCCTCAAAATCCGTGGTGTTCATGCCACCAAAATTAGAAAGGCGAACTTGAAGAGCAAACTCTTTTACGTCCTTCTCTTCCATGCACCTCTTTCCTCGCTCATCCATACAATGCTTAGAAAAACTGTGTATGGTTTTAAACCAAGGCAAATCTTTTTCTGGATTAAGATTAAACTTGACACCCGCTCTTTCCCGCGCCTCGTTGCAGGCTTTGTTGGTAAAGCTTAAAAAAGCAATCTTGTTAGAAGGAACGCCTTGAGACAAGGACTCTGATACCCTATTAATAAGTGTTGTTGTTTTTCCTGTCCCCGGAGGTCCAAATATACGGAACATTAAAACGGTCCTTTTTCATCTTCTACAAAGGACTTAGGTTCTACCTTAAACTCTTCTTCAAACTGCGCCGGAATACCCCAAACGCGAAGAGATTTTCCTTTTACTTTTAATTGACACGCTTCCCCTCCAATATCCTTTAATCTTTGGGCTACCTGATGAAGTTTGTATTCGTAAAATTTATTCTTCTTAAGATGATTCATTAAATCTTTAATTCTAAAATAAGTTTTTGCTTTCTCTTCATCTGTCCAAGCCCTGCGTAAATAGATTTCGTCTCGACTTTCCGCTCTTTGCAGATGATGAGCAAACTCTTCTAAATACTCATAAAACTGACCATCAATATTAGAGTCCTCAGAAGCCTCCATTATCGAACCCTCAGTTTCTGTCATGTTAGACAACAACCCATTCAAACGAGTTTCCCACTGTGGTTTGGAAACAGAAGGGGGAATATAATTTAACTGCTCTATGCAAGCCTTTTGAAATTTAGGTTGCATCATAAGGCTCTCTGTGTCTAATTCTACAGGATGGGAGTTAACATCTAGAAACCAAAGAGGAGGGTTAGAGTTATATTTCCTTAAGTTCCCTACTGCGGTATTGGTAACCAAAGATTGAACACCATACTTCCTTGTGGCGCATAACTCTTTGTTACAAAAGCTTTTTATAGGTTGATCACTACATTTGTACGTGTAATCTTTCTTTTCTAATTGTTTAGCCACCGTATTTAATTCGTCAAGACTCAAGGGAGGATCAAAGTACTGAGAGTTAAATTTTTGTATCTCTGAGTCCCACGTTTTAGGGAATGCTTTTCTTAAGTACACGCCAACATTAAACAGACCATTGTTACGCGACCCTTCTTCAAACCCCTGTTTAAACAAAGCTTGCAGGCACGGAGGGACATCTTTAAAATCTGTGTCCGGCTCACTTTTAATTTCAAAAGAAAGCAATTCCTCGGGGTCTTGTGCGTATTTCTCATATAAAGCAAAGAACTCCTCGAGAGTTCCGGCGGAACCATCATCTTGAATAACGTATCGCATACCAGTTTCAATAGTGTAATAAGGAAGATTTAAAAAATTTCCGGTATCCCCTTTTTCTACGTTTAAATAAACCTGTTTGGGGAAAATCTCTGAACCGTTGTATCCTAATGCAGAGGCCATATTCTTAAGTGTTTCCTGCATATCCTTGGCCGACAACCAATCTTTAGTAAACAGAAAGATGTGCGCTCCGCCAGATTTACTACGACAAACAACAAGGGGTAGCTCTAACTTCCTTACCTTTTCAACTAAAACTTTGTGGTCAAGTCCAACATATTCATCTACGTCAATACAGCCCCACACGCATTGACTGCTTTCATTGATGGGAATAATACCGATTGCTGACCCCTTTCCCGACAAATGCTCTTCCCAAAGCTTCGTGGTGCGTGG
>TARA_R110001583_G_scaffold91513_1_pt1 | contig 10577 bp, 7 predicted proteins | sample TARA_R110001583 | Tara Oceans TARA_R110001583 (sample SAMEA4398432) | marine metagenome | biome: Polar Biome; feature: [MES] marine water layer (ENVO:01000295) within the mesopelagic zone...; material: water (ENVO:00002006), including particulate matter (ENVO:01000060) such as...... | reverse complement strand
AATTTGTTGGATTTCAATGAATTATATTTTTGTCATGTACTAAAAGAAAGTTTATTAAAAATAACAACTAAGTCTATGGAACCTGCCGGTATTATTATATTATTAACCGGTGCGGGTGGCGTATTTAAACAGGTTTTGATAAATACAGGAACAGGAGAAATGTTAGCTAATTATTTTGCAAATGAAGGGGTGAGTATTTTGCTTTTTGCTTTTTTGGCTGCCGCAACAGTAAGGATCATGCAAGGGTCATCAACGGTTGCCATGATTACTGCCGCTGGTTTAACCGCACCACTTTTAGCGATAGATGTTTCTGAAATAGACAAAGCATTATTGGTTATTGCAATTGCATCAGGTGCATCTATATTATCTCATGTAAACGATAGTGGCTTTTGGTTGGTAAGCAAATACTTAGGGCTTAATGAAACACAAACTTTTAAAAGCTGGACAGTCATGACAACCATTTTATCATTAACTGGTTTTGCAACAATTATATTTTATTCAATGGTTTTCTAAATTTTTAAAAAAAGAATATTAGATTTACAATCCATGTTTTATTAAATCACAATTATAAAATAAAAACTAACTTATACTATTTAATTATGAATCAAAGAAAATTTTTATTACTCATTACATCGGTTTCTGCATTGGGAGGCTTATTATTTGGTTATGATACCGGTGTTATTAATGGCGCCCAATTTTTTCTAACCAAATATTTTGATTTGGATGCAACTATGCAAGGGTTTGTTGTAGGAAGTGCTTTAATTGGATGCTTTGTAGGTGCTATTATATCGGGCCCTTTAAGTATAAAAATTGGGAGGAAAAATTCTTTAATAATTTCGGCAGCTCTTTTTACAATATCTGCTTGGGGTTCCGGATTGCCTAATATTTTTCCAGAATCAGTGACTTTGTTAGTGGTGTTTAGATTAATTGGTGGCTTAGGAATTGGTATTGCTTCCATGAATGCACCAACATATATTGCCGAAATTGCGCCGGCAAGAAAAAGAGGGAACTTAGTATCTTATTACCAGTTAGCAATTGTTATTGGGTTTTTTATTGTGTTTTTGGCTACCTATTTTATTGGAACCACACTTACTGAGTCTGAAAACATACAATTTGGATGGAGGCGCATGTTTTGGTCTGAACTCATACCAAGTTTTTTGTTTTTGATATTGCTGTTTTTTGTGCCGAAAAGCCCGCGTTGGTTAGCTTTAAAAGGAAGGGAAGAGGAATCACTTAAAGTTTTAATAAAAATTCATGGAGAAGAAAATGCGAAAATTGAAAGTAAAGAAATTGAGGAATCACTAAAATTAGAAAATAAAGGAGAAAAAATTAATTACTTCTCTAGAAACATATTAATCATTATTGTCATTGGATCTGTTTTCTCAATATTACAGCAATTTACAGGAATCAATGCCGTACTATATTATGGGGCTGACATTTTTGAAAAAGCCTTAGGTTTTGGGAAAGATGATGTGTTATTACAACAAATACTGCTAGCCTTTATAAACTTGATTTTCACATTTGTAGCCATGGTTACTGTTGATAAATTTGGAAGAAAACCATTAGTCTACATAGGATCAGTTGGAATGTTAATTGGTTTTTTACTTTTAGGGGTTACGTTACAACAACAAACAATAGGTTTCTTATCGCTTCTTGGCGTCCTTATATTTATTGCATCATTTGCCATGTCAATGGGCCCTGTGGTATGGGTGCTTCTATCTGAGATGTTCCCAAATAAAATAAGAAGTGTCGCCATGTCGGTAGCGGTAGCTGCTCAATGGGCTGGTAATTATTTTGTTTCACAATCATTTCCAATGGTAACAGCTAGTGAGCTTAATAATAACCAGTTTTGGAATGGTTCATTGCCATATTTTATTTTTGTAATATTTATCATCATTATTATTGTTTTTACCTATAAATTTATTCCGGAAACAAAAGGAAAGTCCCTTGAAGAAATTGAGGGCATGTGGGAAAAATAAATTTTAAAATTAAAATTGATAATCAAGAGGCTGTCTAAAAAGTATATATTAACCGTCATTGCGAGAAATTTTTATTTCGAAGTAATCTGTAAACCAACAATTTGCAATTTACAGATTGCTTCTCCCGATAGCTATCGGGATGACAACTTTTTAGACAGCCTATTTTGTAGTTATTTATAAAAAATTAAATGATTTAATTTTATAAAATTTTATTTTTTTTCAAAAACCTGACAAAAGTCATGTTTTAATCAATAAACTATACCTTCTTTTGTAATGTTATTTATTGGTTGGTTGATAACAAAAAAGGGAATAATTCTTCTTGGAGTTGTTCTCTTTTTTTATGCAATTTAGATTTTCGAAAGAACCTCAATTTCATTTCTTCAAATTATATTTGTTATCAAGTATTCCAAAAAACAATTAAGTTGAGAATGTCTAATCTAAAGCGCGCTTAGTAACATATAATCTCCAACCAAATATAAACAGTTGTGTTTTTGTGGCTTTACTTAAATCTAATTGGTGTTTAGTAAAACTTGGTAAGAGCGCTTTATTAACCCTGGCTAAAATTTTAAAGACTTGCTTTTGCATGTTGTAAAATTAGTGAAACTTATTCTAGACTAATTTATACATATTGCTAAAGTTTTTTATAATGGAAAATTCATGACTAGAAAGATAATTGTTTAATAAATATATTGACATCAAAAAGCCCAAAAGCATAATTGAATTTGGGCTTTTTTGTTTAAAAATTAGTTTTTATTTTTTCTTTTTGGTGGTTATAACAACCACTCCATTTTTTCCTTTATCTCCATATCTTTTTGTGGCACTATCTCCTTTAAAAACTTCAATTTTATCAATAGTTTCAGGTACCATGTCATTCATTTCCTGTGAAGTGATTTCTTTACCATCAGCCAGAAACAATGGCTCTTTACCGCTATTAAATTTTATTTCAGCATCACTATCATCTATTTTATTAAGTATAACCTTGTTATCATCTTCTGTTATCCAAGTTAAATTTCCGTCACCTTCGCCAGTCTTAATTCTAAACACTTTGTGAATTTTTTTAGAATCGCCATATTTTCCAATGAATTCAATGTCACCGTCTGCATCTGTTTGAATCATTTTCATTGTATGTTTTTCATCAATACTAATTGTATCACCATTTTTAATAATAATTTCTTTAACAAAATGGTCATCATTGGCATCATCTGAAGAAATTACAAATACATTATTATCAGAATCTGAATTGTTTAATTCATGTTTTTTCCCTTCTTCAGAAATAAATACCATATGTTTCTGGCTTTTAATGTTGGCATTTCCGATAGATATATTTTGTCCATCGGCATCAATACTTATTTTTATGGGTTTAATGGCTTCATCGGCATTAACATTATAACTAGCGTTTGAAGTTTTTGAGCTCACATCAATTTTAATAGCAGTAATTTCACCTTGCTTGTTTCGTTTGATACCTTTAATTTTTAAAGTATAGCCTTCAGAAGTAAATTTGGTTTTTAAATCATCAAGGTCACTATCTGAAAATTCTTTGGTAATTATAGCATCTAAATGACCGTTTATTGTTGCCTTTGAAGTCATTACTTTGTAATTCGCAATATTGGTTTCTGAATTAATAAAAACTTTTTCTGTACTAAAGCTCATTAAAAATAAAGCCAATACCGGAATAACAAAAGCGTACTTTAATAAATTGATTTTTTTTGATTTTGATTTGTGTAACATAATGATTCGTTTTTTGATTAATGAATTATAAAAATTATTGGTAAGTGACAATTGATGTGTTGTTAAGCTACTTTTTAGCAGCGTGTATTGATAGCTTTTTTTACAGTGAGATTTATTAACGGCGTTCTTATCTGCAATAAACTCCAGGTTTTGCTTAAAGTCTTTATTATATAACCATATATACGGATTAAACCAAAATGCGATGCAAGCAAGCTGCATCAATAAAATATCAAAAGAATGGTATTGACGTGCATGTACTTTTTCATGAGTTATAATTTGTTCTAATTCCGTCCCATTAAACAAATCTGGATTATAAACTATGTAATTGAAAAAGGAAAATGGCGACAGGTTTTTGGATATTTTTATGTAGGTATAGCCTCCAATTTTTTCATGAATATTTTTAGCTATTAACTGCCTTACAGAAATGAGTTGATACACAAAATTTATTAAAAAAAGCATAAACCCAATAAAATAGGCCATAATTATATAGTACAAAAAATTAAAAGAGCCCAGGGTGTTTTCAGGAGTTACGGTTTGTTCTGAAAAGGCATAATTTTCAAGAAGCAAAGTAGCGCTTTCCACATATATAGGAATCACTAAAAACGGAATAAAAACAGCAACAAGAAGTCCGGTTAATAAAAACCATCTATTGGTTTCAAAAAAGGTGTCTTTTTGTAAGAATAATTTATAACACAAATAAAAAATAACAATAACAGCATTTGCTTTTAGTAAATATTCCATGGTTATTTGTTTTTTTCAATTAATGCAATAATATCTTTAAGTTCTTCAACGCTTATTTTCTCTTCCTTGGCAAAAAATGACACGACATTTTTATATGAATTATTAAAATAGTTATCAATGGCCATGGTCATAAAACTTTTTCTGTAATCTTCTTTCTGAATAATAGGGTAGTACCGGTGCGTTTTCCCAAAGGCCAGATAACCAACATAACCCTTTTCTTCCAAATTTCTTATTATGGTTGATAAGGTATTATAATGCGGTTTGTCTTCAGTTATTTCTGCTAGAACATCTTTCACAAAAGCCTTCTCAAGCTTCCATAAAATATGCATGATTTCTTCTTCCTTATTAGTAAGTTTTTCCATTTAATTCTTTTTAATTTATTCCTTTGAAGAAGGGAATCTCAATATTTTGGGCGTTACGCTGCGTTTAACTGGCGTCAGGCTATCACAACTCGCTTTTTAATTTAAATAAATTAAAAGAGCTCAAACAAATTGTTCTATCCTTAACGCAAAACAAATGTATAACTATTTTTATAGTTATACAACTATAATTATAGTTAATTAACTAAATTTTAAGTTTTATACACGGGAAACACTTTAACCTTGAACACAAGAAGCTGTCTAAAAAGTCAAAATAAGTTGTCATTACGAATCTTTCGACTGTCGCTCAAGACAGGCTAAAGTGAAGTAATCTGTTTATTGATTACCAATAATTTACAGATTACTTCTCCCGATAGCTATCGGGACAAGCAATGACGTAAAACTTTACTTTTTAGGCAACTTATTTTATTTTTTTGAAGATTATTGTTTTTTATTTTGTTGTTACTATGATGGCGCCATCTTTCGCTTTTTGCCCATAAAGACTAATGGCTGTTTCTGGCTTTAGCATATCAACAACTTTAATTTGATGAGTTTCCTCTAATTTTTTTAAAGTTTTAAAGTCTGATTCCTTGCCATCAATAACAATCACTTTTTTTACATTAGGATCGTCAACAAAATGGTGCTTGCCTTCAGTGTTATCTTCATTACCAAAAAAGAACGACATGCTGTTTAAATTCATACCACTTGCAGCCATTTGTTTGTTTAATGCATCCTTTAATTCATCCATAGTCATGTTTTTACCATTAAAAAAAATGGAGCTATTGGAGTCATTAAAGAAATCGTCAAAATTAAAATTCCCAAATGATTGAAGATTTTGTCCTATTAAAGAGTCTTGATCAAAACCAAAAGGCATCATATTGTTCTGATTAAAAAACCCAAGGGCACCTTGTTGTTCATTACCTGTTGTTATAAATAGCAAGCCGTCTTTCCTTCCAAAGGTAATTGGGGCAATGGGTATATTACTGGAAATATTACCTTCGGCCGCTTCACTTTGATTATCGTTAAGTTTAATTTTTAATCCGGTAACCTCGTTTAAATCATTACGTTCAATGTTTGTAAAAGTTGCTGTAATACCATTTTCATGAAGCATCTTTTTAATGTCCTTAAAATCTTCTTCACTTGTTGATTTGTCAATAGTTATAACAACATTTGGGTCTTTTGTCACTTGTTGAAAAGTTCTTTTATGTGCAAAACTTTTAAAAGAAACAAAACATAAAGCAACAACCAAAATCAATCCAATTCCTAGTTTTAATACCTGTTTAGATTTCATAATTTATTGGTTTAAAATTCCACATATAAAATTATTATTTAATAAGATTCAATAAAAAAGTTTAACGAAACTTTAAAATGAATTGGCTTTAAATTGTTAATAAATGTGAAAATTAATTAAACATAAAACTTGGAAATACTATATTCGTGAAAAATTTATTTATGAGTGTTGTTTGGGTAATTTTAGGATTTGTTTTATTAGTAGTAGGCGGAGAGTTTTTAGTAAGATCTTCAGTTGCCCTTTCCTTTAAGTTCAATATTTCAAAAATGGTTATTGGCATGACGGTTGTGTCTTTTGCCACTTCAGTACCAGAATTATTGGTAAGCTTGCAAGCGGCTTTAACAGGTTCACCGGCTATTGCCATAAACAATGTAATAGGTTCAAATATTGCTAATATTGGATTGATATTGGGTTTAACAGCCATGGTAGGCACCATAGTAGTTGATAAAGCTTTTTATAAAATAAATTGGCCTGTATTGATGCTGTTTTCTATGACCTTATATTATTTTCTTTATAATGATAATATGTTAAGTTTCATTGAAGGTTTTATCTTGTTTACTGGTATTGTTTTGTTTTTAATAATTTTAATCAGGAATTCAAAAGAAGCTTCAGTATCTGATGGTGTTGATGATTCGTTGTCTACAATATCAAATTTTAAAATAAGCATTTGGTTATTAATAGGGGCCGCATCCTTGTATTTTGGAAGTGAATGGTTAGTTGATGGCGCTAAAGGAATAGCCATTTCTCTTGGAGTTAGTGAGGCGGTAATAGGAGTTTCATTAATTGCAATTGGTACCAGCGTGCCAGAATTGGCGGCTTCTATAATAGCTGCCTTAAAGCAAGAAAAAGCTATTTCATTAGGAAATTTAATTGGCTCGAATATATTTAATATTGGCTCGGTTTTAGGGTTAACGGCAATGGTTAAACCAATTCCGGTAACCGAATCTCAAATATTATCAAACGATATCTTTTGGATGTTAGGTTTTACATTTATTTTGTTGCCAATGGTTTTTATACCCAAGAAATTTGAAATCACCAGAGCAAAAGGATTCTTTCTTGTATTTGCTTACAGTATTTTTATTGTTTTGATTTTCACAGCCAAATAAGTTAATATTATTTAAAATAAAAAAGGCTTTTTACGAAATTTTTGCTGACTTAACAGTTTTAATAATTCTGGCTGCAATTTTATAAGGATCACCATTTGAAGCAGGGCGACGATCTTCTAAATAACCTTTCCATCCTTTTGATACCGTGTAATGAGGTATACGAATTGATGCCCCTCTATCAGAAATCCCATAAGAGAAATCATGAATTGAGGCAGTTTCGTGTTTCCCGGTTAATCGTTGATCATTAAATTCTCCATAAACGTCAATATGTTCTTTAACAACTGGTCTGAAAGCTTCACATATTTTCTCATAAGTAGCCTTGTCACCACAAGTTCTTAAAACACTATTTGAGAAGTTTGCATGCATACCAGAACCATTCCAATCTGTATCACCAAGTGGTTTTGGATGATATTCAATATAGTAATTATATTTTTCAGTTAATCTATCTAATAAATATCTTGCAATCCACATTTCGTCTCCGGCTTTTTTTGCTCCTTTAGCAAATAATTGAAATTCCCATTGTCCGCAAGCAACTTCTTGGTTAATACCTTCAAAGTTTAAACCGGCCGCAATACATAAATCAGCATGTTCTTCAACTAAATCCCTACCATGGGTGTTTAATCCTCCAACTGAACAGTAATACATTCCTTGTGGTTTTGGATAACCACCTCTTGGGAATCCTAAAGGAAGTTCAGTAAGCACATCCATAATAAAATATTCTTGTTCAAAACCAAACCAGAAATCGTCGTCTTCATCATCGTCAATAGTTGATCTTCCGTTTGATACATGAGCTGTTCCATCAGCATTCATAACTTCAGTCATGACCAAATAACCATTTATACGATCAGGATCTGGATATATAGCTACAGGTTTTAGAACACAATCAGAAGATCCACCCTCAGCTTGCCTGGTAGATGACCCGTCAAAAGACCAATTACTTAATTCTGACAAGGTACCTTTAAAGTTTTCGTGTTCTTCAACCTTTGTTTTGCTTCTCATATTTTGAGTTGGTGTGTAACCATCTAACCAAATGTATTCTAATTTAATTTTTGCCATAATAAGTATTTTAAATAGATATTAATATTTTATATGTCGCAAATATAATTTTTTCTCAATACACTTTTAATTTATAGGGCTAATTTAATAATTGCTATAGTTATTTTTATTTATACCCCATTTTTTTAGGGCATATATTAAAAAAAGCATATTATTTTATATTAAAATTGTGAAATTGTTAAAAACATTTTTTTTGTTTTAATCATAAATGGATGAATGATTTGTATTTTTGTGGTTACACATTAATAATAAAAAATTAAAAAAATGTCAACATTAAGATTTCATGCCGTTAAAGAATCTCTTTCCCATACTCCTGTCACTGTTCAGGAAAACGAGAGACGCTCTGATTTATTTGGAAAAAATGTATTTAATGAAACCGCCATGCGTCAACATTTATCTAAAGATGCATATAAAGGTGTAATGAATGCCGTTGAACACGGTTCAAAAATTGACCGAAATATTGCTGACCAGGTAGCATCATCCATGAAGGACTGGGCATTATCCAAAGGTGTCACACATTACACACACTGGTTTCAGCCTTTAACAGGTATAACGGCTGAAAAACACGATGCTTTTTTTGAAACTATTGATAGAGGCATGTCTGTTGAAAAATTTGGCGGGGATCAGCTTGTACAACAAGAACCCGATGCATCCAGTTTTCCAAGCGGTGGTATTCGCAATACCTTTGAGGCACGTGGTTATACGGCTTGGGATCCAACATCTCCGGCATTTATTTATGGTACCACCTTATGTATTCCAACAATTTTTGTTGCCTACACGGGTGAAGCACTTGATTATAAAACTCCATTATTAAGAGCACTTCATGAAGTGGATGCTGCCGCAACAGCCGTTTGTAAATATTTTGATAAAAATGTTAAAAAAGTAACATCATCATTAGGGTGGGAGCAAGAATACTTTTTAATAGATAAAACATTAGCTTCAAGCCGTCCTGATATTATTCTTACAGGTAGAACCTTGTTAGGACATTCGCCAGCTAAAGGGCAACAACTGGACGATCATTATTTTGGATCTATTCCTAACAGGGCTTTAAATTTTATGCGTGAATTGGAAAAAGAATGTATGTTGGTGGGAATACCTGTTAAAACGCGTCATAATGAAGTAGCTCCAAATCAATTTGAATTGGCACCTATTTATGAAGAGGCAAATTTGGCAGTGGACCACAATTCATTATTAATGGATATTATGGGTAGAGTGGCTTCGCGTCATAATTTTAAGGTCTTATTGCACGAAAAACCATTTGCAGGCGTTAATGGCTCAGGAAAACATAATAATTGGTCATTATCAACTGATACAGGTATTAATTTATTAGGCCCTGGGAAAACCCCCATGAGCAACTTGCAGTTTTTAACGTTTTTTATTAACACCATTAAAGCGGTACATGATTATGAAGAATTATTAAGGGCAGCTATAGCATCAGCTAGTAATGACCACAGGCTTGGAGCCAATGAAGCGCCACCAGCCATTATTTCAGTATTTATTGGCGAGCAATTAACAAAAGTACTGGCAGAATTGGAAGGTGTTACCAAAGGTAAATTATCACCAGAAGAAAAGACAGATTTGAAACTAAATGTTGTAGGTAAAATACCTGATGTATTATTGGATAATACAGATAGAAACAGAACTTCGCCATTCGCTTTTACAGGAAATAAATTTGAGTTCCGAGCTGTGGGATCCCAAGCAAATTGTGGTAACCCAATGACCGTTTTAAATACGATAGTGGCTAAGCAGTTAAAAGATTTCAAAGTGGAAGTGGATGCTTTAATTGGTAAAAAGGGACTAAAAAAGGATGAGGCCATATTTAATATTTTAAGAGAATATATAAAAGCGTCAAGAAATATTTTGTTTGAAGGGAATGGGTATGGTGATGCTTGGGCCAAGGAAGCTAAAAAGAGAGGCTTAAGTAATAATAAAACCACTCCTGAGGCTTTAAAAGCAAAGATTTCTAAAAAAGCAATTGCCTTGTTTGAGGAAATGAATGTTATGAGTAAAATAGAAACAGAGGCCCGTTATGAAATTGAAATAGAGGAATATATCATGCACATTCAAATTGAAGGCCGTGTTTTGGGAGATATTGCCCGTAACCATATCGTTCCTACAGCAGTAAAATATCAAAATGTATTGATTAAAAACGTGAAAGGCTTGAAAGAAATTTTTGAAGAAAAATATAAAGGGGTGTCTCAGGAGCAAATAAATTTAATTGAAGATATTTCAAATCACATTGCAGGAATTAATGCCAACGTTTCAAAAATGACAAACGAACGTAAAATTGCCAATAGCATAGAAGATCTTGAAAAGA
>TARA_R110001583_G_scaffold105215_4_pt1 | contig 10591 bp, 7 predicted proteins | sample TARA_R110001583 | Tara Oceans TARA_R110001583 (sample SAMEA4398432) | marine metagenome | biome: Polar Biome; feature: [MES] marine water layer (ENVO:01000295) within the mesopelagic zone...; material: water (ENVO:00002006), including particulate matter (ENVO:01000060) such as...... | reverse complement strand
ATTTTTTCAGTCACTAAAATCGAGATTAGTCCTACTGATCATATTGGTGGCATTGCCAGGGCTAGCAGGTCTAACTTATCAAGCTTTTATAGAGCGAGAAAGGGCCACGAATGCAGCCCTAGAAAAGGCCATTAATATTGTTGAAATTACAACATCCGAACAAGCTAATCTGATTAAAGAAACACGAAAATTTTTACAACGCTTATCTACTTTAAAATCAATATTGAACCTTGAATCCCAAGAATGTAGCATAACTTTAGCCAATATACTCAAGCTTAACAGTAACTATGTAAATTTGGGTATTCCACGCGCAGACGGCGAACTTATTTGTAATGCAACCCCACTCGATAACCCGGTTAATGTTGCTGACCGCCCTTATATTCAACAGGCGCTTGCCACTAAAAATTTTTCAATAGGTGAGTTTCAAGTTGATCGCGCCGCAGGTGTCACCAGTATTAACTTTGCTTATCCTGTCATTAATCCCATCACTGATGTAACGGAGGGCCTCGCTGTTGCCGTAGTATCACTTGACTGGTGGAGTAATCGCCTATCACAAGCTCATTTACCCGAAAAAACTGTCGCCTACATCACCGATCACGAACAAAATATCATTGCTGTTTACCCTAATGATAGCCAACTACTGGGATCCAATATCAAGAGTGTTCAGGGTGATTTGCTGAAAAATAATAACGCTTTAGACCATACAGCCAAACCCTTTATGAGCGCTGATAATCATCTGAGAATGTTTGTTAGCAGACCTCTATGCAATAGCTGTAATCTTGTTAATATTACCATTAGCGTGGGCATTCCACTGGGTGATGAATTATCAGACATTAATTCACGTTTGATGAAAACAGGGATATCGATACTTATATTTGTGATCCTGATGTTTGTAATAGCCGGAAGAGGTATTCAAAAAAGCGTATTAAACCCACTTAAAGTCCTGTTGCAGTCCACCAAAAATCTCGAATTAGGAAACAATGTTGTGGATATTCCTCAGCATGGCTCTTCAGAACTTATAGATTTGCAGAAGAACTTTAGTTTAATGGCTAAAACCCGACTGAACGCTGAACAGCTTCTACGAAAGAGCCAAACGTCTTTACAAAAAAGCGAAAGCAGATTATCTCGACATATTGAAAATAATCCACTTGGTTGCATATCATGGGACATAAACTTAATTTGTACTGAATGGAACAAATCCGCCGAGAATATCTTCGGTTATTGTGCAGATGAAGCAATAGGTCGTAAAGCGACGGAGCTTATTGTATCACCTGATCTATATGATGAAATTTATACTCTCTATAATTTACTACTCAAACAAAAGGGAGGGCAATATCACATCAACAAAAACATTACAAAAGATGGCCATGCTCTTATTTGCGAGTGGCACAACACACCAACTATAGATGATGATGGCTCAGTAACCGGTGTTATATCACTAATACAAGACATCACTAAACGTACACAACTTGAAGACAAGCTAACACAAGCCGCTAGTGTTTTCTCTCATGCTCATGAAGGGATAATAATTACCGATGCTTCAGGAATTATCACCGATGTTAATGAAGCCTTTGTTACAATTACTGGCTACAAACATAATGAAGTTATAGGTAATAATCCAAATATCCTTAGCTCTGGTCGACAATCGCCCTTGTTTTACGCTCAACTGTGGGAATCGGTGGCAGAGAAAGGCCATTGGAGTGGCGAAATATGGAACCAACGAAAGAACCACGAGATCTATCCAGAGCTACTCACCATAAGCACGGTACATGACGATGATGGTAGAGTGAAAAACTATGTCGCCGTATTCACCGATATTACTGAAATCAAAAAACATCAATCTCAGTTAGAACATATGGCGCACTATGATGTCTTAACAAACCTTCCTAACCGTGCATTGCTAGCAGATCGTTTACACCAAGCAATAGTCCAGAGTCAACGTAGTAAAAAATCATTGGCTGTTGCTTTTCTTGATTTAGATGGGTTTAAAGAAGTTAATGATGCACATGGCCATAGCCTTGGCGATGAACTTATTGTTTCGCTATCACATCGTCTGAAAGAGGCTTTACGTGATTGTGACACTCTGTCGCGTTTTGGTGGTGATGAGTTTGTGGCGATATTAGCTGATTTGGATAATGTTGAGGATTTTGAACCCGTGATAGAACGGATGTTAAAGGCGGCCTCAAAACCTATCTTGGTGAATGACATCTTATTAAAAGTTTCTGCTAGCATTGGTGTCACCCTATACCCTATGGACGACGTAGATGCAGATCAGCTCATACGCCATGCCGACCAAGCAATGTATATTTCGAAACAAAAAGGTAAGAATTGCTATCACCTTTTTGATATAAAATATGAAGATGCCATTAAACAGCGCAGTGAAGACTTACAAGACATAGCCAAAGCGATAGAAAAACGTGAGTTTGTACTCTATTATCAACCTAAAGTTAATATGAGAACGGGTGATATTATTGGTGTAGAAGCACTGATACGTTGGCAACATCCCGATCTAGGTTTATTATCACCATTAGACTTTTTGCCGCTGATAGAAAGTCATAATCTCAGTATAGAAGTTGGTGAGTGGGTAATAAATGAATCCTTAACACAGATAGCCCTATGGCAAGAGCGCGGACTGAGCCTGAAGGTCAGTATTAACATTGGCGCATTACAACTGCAGGAAGAACACTTTACTAATCGTTTAGCCCTATTATTGGCAGCTCACTCTGATGTAGAGCCAAGCTCTTTACAACTAGAAGTATTAGAAACAAGTGCATTAGGCGATGTAATAAACGCGTCAGAAGTTATGATAAAGTGCACAAAATTGGGCGTAACCTTCGCTATCGACGACTTTGGTACAGGCTATTCTTCGCTGACTTATTTAAGACGTTTACCCGCCAAATTAATCAAGATAGACCAAACCTTTGTTTGTGATATGTTAGTTGACCCTGAAGACAAAGCCATTGTCGTTGGCGTTATCGCTTTGGCTACATCATTTAACCGTGAAGTCATTGCCGAAGGAGTGGAAACTATTGCACACGGAACAGCGCTACTTGAAGTAGGCTGTGAATTAGCGCAGGGCTACGGCATAGCTAGACCGATGCCCGCTGATAAAATTCCCGAATGGGCGGCTAACTGGCAACCTGATATAGCATGGCAATTAGTAGAACAAAAAATTGAAAAACATTAAGTACCAATGAGAAACCTATTGAGGTGGAGCGGGTATAGGTGAGCCACTATGAAATTTGAAATCTGGATCTGGAGAAGCGATTAACTCAGCTTCAACTTTGCCAAAATGAGTAATACGTTCACTAATATCAATTTTATCTCCTGCTACCTGTGCAGCAAGTGATAAATAATCTTGATAATGACGAGCTTCTGAGCGTAACAAGGAGACGTAAAATTTATTTAAATCATCATCTAAATGAGGAGCTAATTTAGCAAAACGTTCACATGAACGTGCTTCAATATACGCACCAATAATTAATTTATCAATAAGTGCGTTTGGCTCGTATGTTGTCACATGCTTCATCATCCCTTTTGCGTACCGTCCTGCTGTAATACCATCAAACGGAATATCTCGATTTACCATAATCTCTAAAACTTGATAAAAGTGATGTAATTCTTCTTTTATCAATAAAACCATTTTATCAATTAAATCTTGGCTATAAGGTGAATCATTTTTAGGGATAATAGCTTTAGATAAGTTGTTTTTATTGGCTAGTGACTGTAAATCACCTTGTTTACGATATAAAAAATTCTCATACGGTTCAAACCATTCAAATAGTATTTTGCTGCTTTCTTTATCCACGGCATACTTACGGATAAGGTACATTGCGGTCTGCCCAGCTTTTAGCTCACACGCTAAGTGGTCTCGTAATATAATGGGTAAATTCTCAGGCTTTTTAGCCTCATCAACCCAAGCATCAGGAGTTTCACATTGCAAGAAAGCGTTAATTGGGGCTAATAATTCTGAATAAGGCACGTCTGTTACATCTCATCGTTAGATAATTTTGCGATATATTTTAGCATAAATATAAAAATATCTATTTATCTAATGTTTCTTGTTTGAATCAATTTAGTATTTATTTTTATTTAAGCCATTTAGACGTCTAGGCGTAAAAATGCTAGAAAAGTGACTTTGAACAAGGTAGAATCTTCACATTATTATTGTATTACTATCAATGTTTACATTTTAGCGCCGCTTTTATATAACTTTAATCCATTAAGCTATATAAGCCCCAAAGATGAATGCTAAAATGCAATCTGCTGAGGATTTATGTCTAAACACTTTTTCACTTCAGAGTCTGTTTCTGAAGGTCATCCAGATAAAATTGCCGATCAAATTTCTGATGCGGTTTTAGATGCCATTATTGCTAAAGATAAGTTTGCCCGTGTGGCTTGTGAAACTATGGTGAAAACTGGTGTTGCTATTATTTCAGGCGAAGTGAGTACTAATGCTTGGGTTGATTTAGAAACAATCACTCGTAATGTTATTAGTGACATTGGCTACACTTCTTCTGATGTTGGCTTTGATGGCGCTACTTGTGGCATTATGAATTTAATTGGTCAACAATCACCTGAAATTGCTCAAGGTGTTGATCGTTCTAAACCAGAAGATCAAGGTGCTGGCGATCAAGGTTTAATGTTTGGTTATGCAACTAACGAAACTGAAACCTTAATGCCCGCGCCTTTACATTACTCTCACCGTTTAGTTGAGCGTCAAGCTGAAGCGCGTAAATCAGGTATTTTACCTTGGTTACGCCCTGATGCTAAATCGCAAGTTACTTTTCTTTATGAAAACAATAAACCTGTCTCGATTGATACCGTCGTACTGTCAACTCAACATAATCCTGATATTAAACAAGAGGATTTAGTTGATGCGGTAATGGAAAACATTATTAAGCATGTATTGCCCGCAGAGTTATTAACTGAAAACACTAAATACCACATCAACCCAACAGGTCGTTTTGTTATTGGTGGTCCCGTAGGTGATTGTGGCTTAACCGGTCGTAAAATTATTGTCGATACTTACGGTGGCATGGCACGTCATGGTGGTGGTGCATTTTCAGGTAAAGATCCATCAAAAGTAGACAGAAGCGCTGCTTATGCTGGTCGCTATGTTGCTAAAAACATTGTTGCTGCAGGACTGGCTGAACGATGTGAAATTCAAATTTCGTACGCAATTGGTGTTGCTGAGCCGACTTCAATTTCAATTGATACTTTTGGCACTGGCAAAATTGACGAAGAAAGATTAGTTGAAATCGTACGTGAACATTTTGACTTACGCCCTTATGGTATCACCAAAATGTTAGACCTATTACACCCTATGTATCAACAAACTGCGGCATATGGTCACTTTGGTCGTGAACCTTTTGAAATGACTGTTGGTGATGATACGTTTACCGCCTTTAGTTGGGAAAAAACTGACAAGGCTGATGATTTACGTAAAGCCGCAGGCATCTAGCGCAAGCTTGCATTAATCATTATTTAAAAACCAGCATTTTTGCTGGTTTTTTCATTTATAGACTAAAAATATAGTTAAGCTCTGCCATTGTTTTTTAACACCTTAACCCCTATCTTGTATTTATCTTCTTACTCTACAGTAAGCCTTGCTAGACCATGTCCAAAATACGAATTTATCAAAATACAGAATTTATTGTAAACAACACGGTGAAATTATCTGATGATGCATTTGGTCATATGATAAGAGTTTTACGTTTAAATGAAGGCGACATAGTCACCTTGTTTAATGGTCACCAACACAATGACAAAGAAACCTTTCAATACACAGCGAAATTAGTGGATGTTAAAAAGAAACAGGCCAGTGTTGAAATAATAAGCCAAGAAAAGATAAATAACGAATCCCCATTGAATATTCATTTGGGGCAAGGTATTTCACGTGGCGACCGTATGGACTTCACCTTACAAAAATCAGTAGAGCTTGGCGTGAATAAAATTACGCCTTTGTTTACTGAGCGCTGTGGGGTAAAACTATCAAGCGAACGTTTAGCAAAAAAACGAGAACAATGGCAAAAAATAGTGATCAGTGCTTGTGAACAAAGTGGCCGCTGTATTGTGCCTTTAGTTGCTGAGCCAATGTTTTTAAAAGATTGGATAAGCGAGCAAACAGTCGCTTTAAAACTTAATTTACATCCTAAAGCTAAACATTCCATTATGACATTGCCAATGGATACACCCGCAAGCGAACTCAGCGTTAGATTATTAATCGGTCCTGAAGGCGGTTTAACGGATGAAGAAATTAGCCAAGCAAACCAAGAAAATTTTCAAGATATTTTACTTGGTCCTAGAGTGTTAAGAACAGAAACAGCCGCGCTTACCGCAATTACTGCGCTACAATGTCGCTTTGGCGATTTAAAATAACTTATTTGTAGGATAAAAAATGACAACGACAGCTCCCATAAAACTCGGTATCGTAATGGATCCTATCTCTGAGGTTAAAGTAGCCAAAGACTCTTCCATGGCAATGATGCTTGAAGCCCAAAAACGTGGCTATGAAATCTATTACATGGAGATGCAAGACTTATATCTTGATCAAGGCCAAGCTAGAGCAAATACACAAAAAGTAGAAGTATTTGATGATGCTAACCATTGGTATGAATTATCAGATCAACAAGACATCGCATTAAGTGAACTTGACGCTATTTTAATGCGTAAAGATCCTCCATTTGATACCGAATACATTTATGCAACCTATATGCTTGAGCGCGCTGAAGTTGAAGGTACGTTAATCGTCAACAAACCACAAAGCTTGCGCGACTGTAATGAAAAACTATTCACCGCTTGGTTTGCAGATTTAACACCTCGTACTCTAGTGACACGAAATGACAAACAGATACGGGCTTTTCATCAAGAGCTGAAAGACATTATCATCAAACCACTTGATGGCATGGGCGGATCATCAATATTTCGCATTAAAGAAGATGACGCTAATGTGGGTGTAATCATTGAAACGTTAACCGACAATGGTCAACAATACGCTATGGTACAAGAATATATGCCAGAAATTGTTGATGGTGATAAACGTATTTTAATTGTTAATGGCGAGCCAATGCCATACTGTTTAGCGCGTATTCCTGCACAAGGTGAAACACGTGGTAATTTAGCTGCCGGTGGACGAGGCGTTGCCAGACCATTAAGTCCAAGTGATAAACTTATTGCTGAAACCATCGCACCTGAGCTGAAAAAACGTGGTTTATATTTTGTTGGCTTAGATGTTATTGGCGATAAAGTGACTGAAATCAATGTGACGAGCCCAACCTGTATACGAGAAATAGAAGCCGCTTACCCTATTAACATTAGTGGTAAACTGATGGATGCTATTGAAGAAAACATTAGACATAAATAGCGCGTTTCAATCAAAATAATTCTTGGCGATTAGCGTTATACCCATACCACTAATTATGTGGTCTGGGTATTAATAGAGGTATAAATGGATAGTTTAGAAAATCAATTTTTAATTGCCATGCCATCACTAGGTAATGACTATTTTAACAAAACCGTCACCTATATTTGTGAGCACAATGATGAAGGCGCCATGGGCTTAATTATTAACATGCCAGTTAATATCACCTTACACGATCTACTAAAACAAATTGAAGAAAATGATAATGAACAGGCAAGTGAAAATAAAACTGCACCTAAACTAGAAAAAAGTCCAGAAGAAAACTCTGCATCTGAGAAAGCTGTACCAGAGGAGAATATCTTCTTGGAAAGTAGCTTAGAGCAACTGGTACTTTCGGGTGGCCCTATTTCCCAAAACCGTGGTTTTGTCTTGCATCGTACTCAACCGGGTTGGAAAAGTTCTCTAGCACTCAATGATGAGATAATGATCACCACCTCTAAAGATATTTTGCTCGCATTAGGTACCAACAAAGCACCTGAACAATTTGTGGTTACCCTAGGTTATGCTGGTTGGGGGCCGGGTCAACTGGAAACAGAATTACAGGCTAACTCTTGGTTAACAATTGATGCCGATAATGATATTTTATTTAATACCCCCATTGAACAACGCTGGCAAAAGGCGACTGAAAAGCTGGGTATTGATATTGCCCATTTATCCTCAGATATTGGTCATGCATAAATTCAGTGATCAGTTATAAGCTATAGATTATAACTGATCGGTTATAAGTTATGAATATGTCGCACTCTCTAGCGGCTAAAGTTTACAAACAGAAATTTTAGGTAATACCGTGGCAAAAAAAAGTAATCCCATTGGCCAACGCACCGTTATCGGCTTTGACTTTGGTAAAAAATATATTGGTGTAGCCGTTGGTCAAGAAATGACAGGGTGCGCCTCTCCCCTAGGTTCAATTAAAGCGAATGATGGCATTCCAAACTGGGATTCATTAGCAAGCTATTTAAAAGAATGGCAACCTGACTTTATTGTTGTTGGCCTGCCCCTTAATATGGACGGCAGTGAACAACAACTTACCTTAGATGCAAAGAAATTTGGTAATCGTGTTGCAGGACGTTTTGGTGTAAAAGTTGAATTTCAAGATGAAAGATTAACCACTGCCGATGCCAAAGAGCAATTATTTGCCCGAGGTGGCTATAAAAATTTAACCAAAGATAATATCGATGCCGAATCAGCTCGATTAATTATTGAAAGCTATTTTGAACAAAGCTACGGTTAATAATAAAATAATTTTGGTGGTGCATTATGAAGCCACTAATTTTAGATGCCCTACTCGGTTTTGTCACTTATTCATTTTGTCACCATCAATACAATTTAACGGCATAATTGATTAAAATTTAAATCCGTATTAACTAAAAAGTCGTCATTAACTAGAGATAACATTCGCTCTTTAGAAATAAAGTCATTAGGAATACTAAATATTTTTCTTTTACTTATTTGAGCTTTTAAAATAGATTCACAATAATTTTTATAAAAAAACTCATTGAATGCACCACTGTCGATTAATCGTAATAATCCAACCTTTATGCGTTCAGCTAGTAAAGGTCTTTTAGGTGAAACATAAAAATAGGTGGCTAAAGGTAAATATAATAAAACATTTTTATCTACCCGTAGATTAGGAAATAAAGATTTTTGAGACGCTACTTCTTCATACACTTCATTTATTCCTCTAGCAAAAGTTAAAAACCTATTTTTACTTAACATGCCAAACAAACCATTGTAGTTTGACCCTGTAACCACATCAAATCCAGCTTCTTCCATTACTCGCTTAGTAGACCAGTTTCTACCCGAGCCCGTAGATAGTAATAATAAATCATCTAACGCATTAATATCATTCATTAACATTGCACTTTTTTCATTAACAATAAATAGTCTAAACCCTTGGATTCCTTTACGGATAGGGATAGGTACAACGATTAATTTTTCATCCCATTCAGGTTGAGGTGCTTCAGCCATAACATGTATATATTTCCCTGATATTAATTCATGTAAAGTACGGCTACGCGTCATGTAAGTTAAAGACTTTTCGAGTTTTTCATCACCAAATTCTGGCGTGACACTCATTATTAAAGATAATAAATCATAGGTATATTGGTAACGAGTATCTAACGTTGATAACGGTTTATTAATAAGTATGTTATTAGCGTAAATTAAGTTTGAAAAAAAGACTATTGCAATAATAAATAAACGAAGCACAACAAACATAATTTAAAACCTCCCTATGTAAGAGCATGATACCCAAGATTTTAATGGTAGCATCATTAATTTATACAGCAAGGTTTAGTGATAGAAAGTGCTGCAGACACTAGTTATACCTTTTGAGCACTTTTTAAATATTACCAAGTCCATTTACTGCTTGGTAATATCAAACATTATACAAATTGTTTAAAATAAGTTTATACTTAGTAGGTACTTTGACTAACTGGCTCATTAAAAAAGTGAGCTATAGCAGGTGGTATATTATGACAACACCATTACCTATTATTAATATTAAAGCGCAAGCTAGCCATCATGCGATATTTCTGCTGATAGTTGGCTTCATACTATTCTTATTAACTTTATTAGTTAGTCAACATTATTGGCAACCATTAAGATTAGTATTAATGTTTGTTTTTTTAGTGGCTTTAGTCATCATGATCACCGGGGTTACAAAATATTTACAACCACAGTTTAGTTATCATATAACACCAAAAAAACTAGAATATCAGCATATATACGGTAAATGGCAACTTGCTTGGCAACAAATTCAAGCAATAAAACCTATCAGAGAAGTACGCGGACTCGACACCATTGATCTACCTTATATCGGTATTCGTTTAGTCAATTTAGAAACACTGGCGCAACAAATATCACCTAGATTAGCCAACCGATTAATTCACGAACAACAACCGCTACTCAAATTTTCTTTTTTACAGCAACTGTTATCATTAGAAGAAATCCAAATTAATTTCACGCCATTTAGTTTACAATCTGGCTTGGAAATTAAAGGACCTATTGCCGCATTTTTACATCATTGTCAAAGTCTTCAGTCCGCTTTGGGATACCATCTTTACCTTCATGAAACAAGTATGGATAGGGAGCTAAACGACTTCCATCAACTATTAAAACAGTGTCTACACACATCACAATATTATGATGAAGATCTAACTAACGGGC
>TARA_R110001583_G_scaffold71924_5_pt1 | contig 10596 bp, 11 predicted proteins | sample TARA_R110001583 | Tara Oceans TARA_R110001583 (sample SAMEA4398432) | marine metagenome | biome: Polar Biome; feature: [MES] marine water layer (ENVO:01000295) within the mesopelagic zone...; material: water (ENVO:00002006), including particulate matter (ENVO:01000060) such as...... | reverse complement strand
CTAGCTTCGCTCTGAAACTGCATCTTCAAGTGGAACGGGTATACATAGCTTCCTGCTATCAAAAAGGTATTGATACATCAAATAATACAAAATTATGGAAGATTTTCATATAAAAACCTCGATTTTAATCGCTATGAAAAAATGTTAAAATGTTTTGATTAAATAATAACAATCCACCCTGCTTGCAAGTTTACGCCATTTCAACAGTCTCTTATATGGAATCTTATCTATCAATGCTGAGATCTCACTGTAGATATTATTAGAATGATTATCTGTAAGCAAATACAATGATTTTTTAGAAACTATTACTTTAGGAAAACCTTTTGAATAATAATGACGTACTACGCCGCTTGCGCTACACCTTTAATTATAATGACAAGCAAATGATCACGGTATTTGCCTCTGCTGGATTACAGGTAAGCAGAGAACAAGTTAGTCAGTGGCTAAAAAAAGATGATGATGTAAACTTTGTAAACTGTATGGATAGTCAACTAGCGTATTTTCTCAATGGTTTTATTAATGAAAAGCGTGGCAAGAAAGAAGGGCCAAATCCGGCCGCAGAAAAGCGCCTTACTAATAATATTGTTTTGACCAAATTAAAAATAGCGCTTAATTTAAAAGCTGAAGAATTAATTGAGTTACTTGAAACTGTTGGCTTTAGGTTAAATAAACCAGAGTTAAGTGCTTTCTCAAGAAGAACTGATCACCAACATTATCGTGAGTGCAAAGATCAAGTATTGCGTAACCTATTACACGCAATTGATAAAAAATATCATGTTGCTCGAACAAGTAAGTTTGTTAAAGAGTCTGTTGATACGCCTAAAAAAACTGAGCATAAAACATCTGATCATAAAACAGCTTATAAAGGTAAAGATAAAGCCAAAAGTATCAGTCAAAAAGAAGAGCCTTATGTTGAGGGCGCTCGGCCAAATGCCAGTGCTATATATGTTAATCCGAAGAAACAACAAAGTGATCAAGATAAAACTAAACGAGGTGTACTAAAACTTAAGCCTGAAGATATATATAAGCAGCCAAGTAAAAAATCTTAGGTTAATCATGAATAAGCCAATAAAAGCAGCCTTGTTTTCAGCGTTAATATTTCCTGGAGCGGGGCAGTTATTGCTAAAGAAATATATATCAGCTACTTATTTTGCTGTTTTTGCTGGGGTAGGGTTATATTTTTTATTTTCCAATTTGATGTCAAGAACACAAGACATAATTGACAAGGTACAACGTGGCGAAGTTAGTGCTGATTTAGCTACTATTACAGAATTAGTGGATCAACAGTCGTCTACAGCTGCAGACTTTTTAAGTCCGGCCTTAATAATTTTATTAGTGGTTTGGCTTGTAAGCGTAGTGGAAGCGTATCGTGTTGGGAAGAAAGAAGCTTCGCTGTAAGTAGGTCAAGGAAAAAATCCTAACTACAACGAAGTTTGAAACGTGTACTTACTTTTTAGCGGTTGTTTCTTTTAGCTACTTGAAGCTTTTCATAACCTTCTAGCAACTTACCATGGGTTTTAAAGCCTTCTAAGCTTAAACCAGGGCAATGTAAGCCATCAAAAATAACATCACCTTCTACTATTGCTAAGCAGTTCTTCATCATTGCCTGACCATACATTAGCCCTAGTGAGCTCAAATAAGGTTTATATTCTCTGTCCTCACTCCACTTTATTTCTAATAGCGCTTGTAAACAACGATACTTACGGGTGTTTTCTTCATTATGTTGGTCAAGGTGTAATGCCCAGTTGACCCAATCAATCGCTTGCTCGTCTTGAGCGGCAAGGGCTAACATCGCTTTTACTTCACCAAGACGAAGATCAAACCAAGTGGTGCCGGCATCGGGTGCTAAGCCAATAAATTCTGCAGCAGCCATAGTATCGTTATAACCTCCTTGATCGAGTCCATCAAGAATGTCTAACCAATCATCGTTAGCTAAATCTTTTAAGGTTAAAAAGGCTTCACGAAATAAAGCCCCATCATTGTTGTTATTCCAAACAATTTCATCAACAGGGTAAATGTCAGACATGCCTGGCACTAAAATACGGCAAGCATAGACATTGAGGTGATTATAATCTGAGATATAAATATCGAAATCTAACTCATGAATTATGGTGACTAGGTTGTTGTATTCAGCGCCAGTATCGGCATCAAAATCCCAATCAACAAAATCATAATCTGATACGTCTTTAAAGAAATCATATGAAATAAAACCACTAGAATCGATAAAATGTAATTCAAGGTTATGAGGCGCAGCAATCTCTTCTTCATCAAAGCTTGGCGGTTGAAAAACATCAAGTTGATCAAGGCTTCTACCTTGAAGTAACTCTGTTACTGTGCGCTCTAGGGCAACTTCAAAACTAGGGTGAGCGCCAAAAGAAGCAAAAACACTGCCATCTTTAGGATTGATCAACGTAACGCTTATTACCGGGTATAAACCACCTAATGAAGCATCACAAACTCTAAGGTGATAACCGTGGCTTTCTAACTCACGAATGTCAGCTAATATAGTAGGAAAACGCTCTAATACAGAAACGGGAATTTCAGGTAAACAAATCCCTTCTGCAATAATTTTATTTTTTACATAACGTTCAAATACTTCAGATAAACTTTGTACGCGCGCTTCATTTTTCGTATTACCCGCGGACATACCATTACTAACAAAAACATTAGCTATAACGCTTACAGGAATATAAAGATCCTGTTGATCACGTTCTCTAGTGTAAGGTAATGCACAGATACCACGTTCACCAACGCCAGAATTCATGTCATAAAGTTTGTCTACGGTGATCTCATTATTAGGATCAAAATATTGCCATAAACTGTCATCCATAATGCCAGTAGGCATAGAATCATCTTCACTGAAAAACCATTTTTCATTTGGATAATGAACAAACTCACTTTGGCTTATTTTATCACCTAGATAAAAATCGGCAAAAAAATAGTTACAGCTCAATCGTTCAAAATATTCGCCTAAAGCACTAGCTAAACAAGACTTTGCCGTTGAGCCTTTGCCATTGGTGAACATTAATCCACAGCTGCTATCTTTAATGTGTACGGAAAAGCAGTTTTTAACCGGGTTCAACCAGGAGGCTTCTTCAATGTCAAAACCAAAAGATTTTAATTTTTCTTGCATGGTCGCAATAGAGGTTTCTAAGTCAGAGTCTTTGCCTTTAATAAAGGTTTTTTCCATGAGGTTATCCATTTTTTAGTCGCTGGTAATTTATGACGCTGATTATAGCTGAAATAGTCATTTTTATAATGAATTAAATAACATAAAATAGGATCAAATTTAACATTTTGTAAACTAAGAGATTTTAATGAGTGATCAACATAGCGCTAATGTTATAAGCAGTAATGAGATAAGTGCTAAAACCTTAATGATCCAAGGAACGACATCAGACGCCGGTAAAACTACGCTAGTGGCAGGTTTGTGTCGGTTATTTGCCAACCGAGCATTAAAAGTTGCGCCATTTAAACCACAAAATATGGCGCTTAATAGTGCGGTAACCCCTTGTGGCGGCGAAATTGGTCGTGCCCAGGCATTGCAAGCGAAAGCTGCGTATGTAGCGCTTGATGTTGATTTTAACCCAATATTACTTAAACCTAACTCTGATACGGGTGCGCAAGTTATTATTCACGGCAAAGCCATTACGAACAATACAGGTACTATGGAAGCCGCGGAATACCATGATTATAAAAAAGTAGCGATGAATGCAGTGCTTGAATCACATCAACGGTTAATACAGCAGTATCAATTAATTGTAGTCGAAGGTGCCGGTAGCCCAGCAGAAATTAATCTCCGTGAAGGGGATATTGCTAATATGGGTTTTGCTGAGGCAGTTGATTGCCCGGTAATTATTATTGCCGATATTGATAAGGGGGGTGTGTTTGCTCACCTTGTGGGTACATTGATGTTGCTTTCTCAATCAGAACAAAACCGTGTTATTGGCTTTGTTATCAATCGCTTCCGAGGAGATATATCGTTACTTGAATCAGGTCTCACTTGGTTAGAACAAAGAACTAATAAACCTGTGTTGGGCGTATTACCCTATCTACACGGCTTAGATATTTCGTCAGAAGATGCACTGATTACGCAGCAACAACTTAGCAATAAAACGGTAAGTCAGCAGCAAGTTCGTATTGTCGTTTTGGTTTATCCCCATATGAGTAACCATACAGATTTTGATGCCTTAAGATTACATTCTGAAATTGATTGCCAGTTTTTATTTGCTAAGAATCCCCAAGTTGAGGTTTCTATCCCAGCCTGTGACTTGATTATTTTACCGGGAAGTAAAAATGTTATCAGTGATTTAACTTTTTTAAGAAAACAAAACTGGCATCAAGGTATTGCTAAACATTTACGCTATGGCGGTAAAGTTATCGGCATTTGTGGTGGTTATCAAATGTTAGGGCAGGCAATATTAGATCCCCATCATATTGAAGGAAGTGTTACTTATTGTCATGGGTTGAACTATTTTCCTATCACTACAGAGTTACAAACGAGTAAAACGTTAACGAATGTGGAGGGGCAGCTTTACCTAGAGCAAAAAAATGCCACTGTTCGCGGTTATGAAATTCACGCAGGAATTAGCAAGTTAGTGCCAGGGACTCATGATAGCTTTCATACCTTAGTGACTATTGAGGGTAAAAGTCATGGACTATTAAGTGAAGATAATCAAATAGCGGGTTGTTATTTACATGGTTTTTTTGATACTACAGAGGCACTAGGGCTTATTATTAAGTGGCTTGGTAGCGATATTAACGAAGGGGTTAGCGTTGAGGAACTAGAAAATATAGCCATTAATAGAGTAAGTGATGCTTGTCAGAAATATCTTGATATGAAAAAAATAGATCAATTGTTAAGTAATTGGTACAAAGGTTGATGTAAATCAAATCACGCTTGCTTTGCCTTGTTAAAATCTTTAGTTCGGCGTTCTATATAGCTTGTTGTTAAGGCTATACCACTAAATGTTAAGAGAGAAATAGCCCCGTGTCTGATAATACAAAAATCGAAAAAACTGAACAAGATAAAAAACCGATTGTTTATTCTTGCTCTGGCTGTTCAAATTTAGCGCAAATGGCGCATAATATTTCGTTAAACCTTGATGGTGATGGTATTGCTGAAATGTCATGTGTTGCCGGTGTTATTGGTAAGGTTGGTCCTATTATGGATTTGGCAAACTCAGGACGACCTATTATTGCTATTGATGGTTGCAGCCTATCTTGTACAAAATCATGTCTTGAAAGAAGTGGTTTAAAGGCAGATCATTATTATCTAATTAGTGATTTAGGTTTTGAAAAACGAAATAAATGGGATGATTCATTAACTGAAAATACTATCGCCATGAAAAGTATTTATGATCAATTGTTTGAAGCGGGTATAGGTTTTAAGTCATACGCTAAATAATCAATTAGTCGCTTGGAGTATCGAGTTATAAATTTCGATACTCGGCTAACATATTTCTGGTATATATTGATTAACGCGTTAGCGTTGAGATAATAAGGCAAGCGATTGATATACTAATATTTAATATTCAACCCAATCAGCATACTGTTTATTCTTCCCTAAAGCCGCCTGGCTTCCTTTGAGTGAAAAATCATAGCCACATAAAGAAAAGCTACCGCGAAATGCTAGCGCTTGAATAAGGGCTTTACTATCGAGCGGTGAGAAACTAGCAAAGTAATTATTGTAAACGCCACTACTATTAAGGGTACTGTTTTCTACTTTTACCGTTAACGTTCGAATAGACTCACCTTTATTAAAGCTAATTTTTTGGCAATTTTCATCGCCCTGCGCACTAGATTGCGACCATAATAAAGGAGTGCTTACTTCGTCAGCTTGCCAGCTAATGATAACGCCTTGATGCTGAGATAAAAAGAGTGAAAAGTTATCAGGCATTGCTAATAGGTGTTTTCGCTCAATAACATCTTGAGTACTTTTAATTAACGTATTCGACTCTTGTGTTGTTTGAACTTGTTCATTGTTTGAGAAATATTCCATAACCCAAGAGACGCAAATACCAACTAACGTTATTGTTAATATTATTGCGATAACAAATTGAACATTTCTATTACTGAGTAGTTTTAAACGAATGATTTCACCTAAATCTATTTTATTCTCACTTTTAACGTCTGGTGATGTGTCTTCGTGTGTTTCGAATACAGCTTGTTCATCGCGACTCAAGTTTTGAGAATTAAGGCTTTGTGAATTAAGGTTTACTGCATCATCACCTACTAAGGTTGGCTCAATACGATATTTTACTTGTTTACCTTGCTGCGTAATTTGCTGATATTCTGTCATATCAACTGGGCCAAAATAGCCAAGTATATAGTTTAGGGGGCTTGCATTTTTTTTGCTAACACTAGGGTAAGTTAATAATACTGCTAAGCATAACGCCGGAATAATCAGGAAATAATAACGGCTATTTAGCTGTGAAAATATAATAATTAAGGCGGTTAGAACAAATAATATAGTAGGTACAAATAACCATTTTATATTGAGCTTTGCATCTTTTAGTCGGCGTAAGCTAGTCAATGTAACTATTGGAATAAGAAGTACTAAAACGGTAAGAGAGATAAAAGTGTTATCAGTGAAGGCAGATATTATCAGAATAAAAATGATATAAACTGCACTACAAATAGCAAAAAAACGGGTTCTATTATCAAGCCCCTGTAAACAAAAAAGTGACTTTATAAACTGCACTGCGTCTCCCTATAAAAAAGTAAAAAGTAAAAAGTAAAAATTTAAATAAAAGTAGCTATTCACTACTCATTATCTTCATGCGGTATTAATTTACACGATAAGGCGGTATTTCAACATCACCTAATTTTAAACCATATAAGCTTAAAATAGCATTATTGCTAGACTCGCCGTCACCACTAAATTCAACATCAAATAAGCTAAGCCAAACCAAACCGTATTTCTTGTTAAATGTTAACCGGCTTGACTGTCTAGCGATAGCAATAAATTGTAACTGACTTTGTTCACAGTATTTTTTAGCGTGTACGCGTGCAGCTTCAGATACTTTTCTCAGGTAAATAAAATACCAAAAGATCAAACAAACAAGTAATAAGTAATAGATGTTTTCCATAGGTGCATTTGACCTTAATTAAATAATTTCCCTATTGCTTTTGACAATGCAGTACTTCGCTCAGGGGCTCGCATACACTCAAAAACAATGGGACGAATGACCGGTATTGATACAAGGTCTTTAAAAATACTATTAAATAGCGGCTGATCATCGGCTAAAACTAAGTGCTCAAAAAAGGCCATTAATTGTTCTCTCTTGGCAAGTGCTAGCCAACAGCGACCTGACAGAGTAATTAATAGTTCGCTTGAGACATGTTGCTGCTGTAATAATTCAGACACTAATTTTTCTACATGCACATGCTGAGAATTACTCGCTAAACTACGTAGTAAATGTTGTTGTAACTGTACGTTAACGCCAGTTTTAGCGGAAGATCTCAGCTCTTCTTTAAATAAGTTTAATAGTGCATTGATCAAGTCGACAGAAAACGTTTCATTCTCTAATGCGCCGCACAGTGGTAATAGCACCTCACTAGGAAGATGAGGCAGTGCATTAACTAAAAGGTCACTGTGTTTTTCTTTTAATGTTTCTTCTCTTACACGTACTGCAAAGTCAGTAATTCCTTGCACACCAACGGCTTGCCAATTATCCCAACCGTTGTCTCCAGTAATATAACTGATGAATGGAGATAAATATTCACTTGGTGCTTGTTTTAACTCTAATTTTATTTTGCTATTGAGCGTCGCTAATTTGTATTGTGCAGGCGTATATAAGTAGGGATTATTTTTTAATAATTCTTCTTGTTCTTTGTCAACACTTTGGGTTAAATCCTCACCTAGCGCCTCAACAATAATCGCAATAAAATGATTTCTTGCCCCTTGATTAAGTAAACCACGCTCATCAAGTGGTAATTTTAATAACCATAAAAAAGGCTGTGGCGATTTTTTTTGCCAAAAAACAATGGCAATACAGGCATGACCTTGTGATGGCGTCGGGTAAGGCATTTGGTTTAATTCTATTTTTTCAAAGTGTTCTTTAGATATTTTTTCTATTTTCCGGCCGATATCATAAATACGAAACTGAGAATTTGACGTGTGTAAAAGTTGTGAGATGGTATCGATAGTATCCATAGGTGCGTTAAACTGTTAAGCCTTGTAGGAAAATAAATAGGGGATTGTGTTGGGTTACCATTATAAGGATAATAGTACCATCTAGCAAAATAAACCTAATTCAGTTGATATGAGACTACTCAATGATTGAAAAAAATCAGCTTTTGCCAAGTAAAATTTTACTATTACCTATGGCAGGAGCGTCGAATGACTGATTTTACCAACATGATAGCAAGTGAAAAAGTGATAACTGAAAAACCAGTACTTACTATTCTTTATCAAGATGAATATTTAGTGGCCATTGATAAACCCGCAGGCTTATTTGTTCACCGAAGCTTTATGGATAAAGATGAAATATATTTTGCTTTGCAACTGGTACGCGATCAAATCGGAAAATATATCTATCCAGTGCACCGATTAGACCGACCAACCTCTGGCGTATTATTGTTTGCTTTAACTAAGGAAGTCGCTCAAAAACTCAATGAAGCTTTTGCTCATAAATCCGCTAGCGGTGGTGTGAGTGAAGAAAATAGTGAGACAGAGCTAACCAAAACCTATTATGCTTTAGTACGAGGACACTTACCTATTACTGAGCAAGCTGAATTAATAGATTATTCTCTTAAAGAAAAGCTAGACAAACTGGGCGATAAAAATGTCAACCGTGATAAAGCGCCGCAATCGGCACAAACCTATTATCAAGTAATTAAACAGGCAAGTTTACCGATCGCTTTGGGTAAATTTGATAGCGTTCGCTATTCTTTAGTTAAATTATTACCAATAACGGGACGACGCCATCAAATTCGTCGGCATTTAGCGCACTTACGTTTTCCTATTCTGGGCGATATTAATTATGGCGATAATAAACAGAACCCTTTTTTTATTGAACATTTTGGTTTTAAACGTTTAATGCTTATTGCTAAATCGTTAAGTTTTATTCATCCCATAACCAAGCAAAATCTCACGATTACAGCTGAGTTTGATCAACAATGGCAAGATGTTTTCACTGAGCTTAATTGGCAAGTTAACGACTAGACCAAAACACTTTCAAACTGCGCTATTGTGTCAGCGATAAGCTTCGCTGTGTCTTCTGGTCGTTCAAGGGGAAACATATGCCCACCTTGAGTGACTTTAAGATTAATGTTTTTATTTAACTTAACAAATTTTTTAAAATAAACATGAGGAAAAACATCAGTTTTATCTGCATAAATTAAACTTGCAGGTACGTTAAGTTGGTTTTTATAACTAGAAAGGTTCACCGCTAAGTTTCTAAAAATATCCGCTTCTACTTGCGCAGAAAAAACTAACTCTAATTGATTATTTCGTTCAATAACGCCATGACTAATATAATCATTTAGACAGCGTTTATCAAAATTCTTAAATAATTGTCTATAGGCAAATAATTTAGCTATATCAGTGCCGAGTGGCCAATATGTACGCCTAACTTTAGCTTTACCTGCGGGGCTAAGTTTATCGATTAATCGTGTTTTTTTAAGCAGCTTTACTGCTACTGCAGTGCTGCCAGTTAGCACGGGCGGATCTAACATGATCAAACCTTTAAATAGCTGTGGCTGTTGGCAAGCGGCAATAAAAGCGATCACTCCACCAAAAGAGTGACCAACACTGATAACTTGCTGTTGATTATTGATGAGTAGTTGTTGTTTAACAAAATGTATCAGCTCATCAACCAAAGGCTGCCAATTATCTTTTACTGGGTATTGTGTATCGTGACCGTATTTCTCATGGGAAATTACTTGATACTCTTTTGGTAAATAATTAAATAGGGCTTGATAGCTTCCTGCTGGAAAGCCATTAGCATGAACAAAATTAATAAGGGTTTTGGGCATTTAAACACTAATATAGATATATTGATGGTTAGAAAGTTAAACGCTTGTTTGAATTTTGTCAATGTTGAATTTTAAAGGAAATTTTTTATTTTTCATTAAACATTAAAAAACCCAGCTAAACTGGGTTTTAAATAATTACAAATTTTAAAGACTTAAGGTTTAAAAGTCTTCCAACATATACTCTAACGAGTCTTCATATATTTTTAATTCTTTTTCAAGTTGGAATTTATCTCTTATCTCTTCTATTTCACGCCATTTTCTTTTTTTACTGGACGCGGATTTTCCCTTTGCTGGTTGACTAATTGATCCTACAACTTTGTTTAAACTATCCATAAAATACCTCTTAATAGAATATATTTGAAAAACATAAATCAACTGCACCTTTTTAATACCATATTTTTTAACCAATGAAAATAAAAAACGTACAGTTGGTATTAAAAAAACACTACTTAAGTGATTAAACTAGATAGGAAGATATTTTCTTTTGTTAACTTAAAATTACTTTTGAATAGATGAATAGATAGGATGTAGATCGTTTTTAGCTATTACAGCTGAATAGGAAGTGCTTATCTCAGCTTAAATAAATTAATAATAAGTCAGTGGGTAATTGGCAGA
>TARA_R110001583_G_scaffold1565_5_pt1 | contig 10600 bp, 9 predicted proteins | sample TARA_R110001583 | Tara Oceans TARA_R110001583 (sample SAMEA4398432) | marine metagenome | biome: Polar Biome; feature: [MES] marine water layer (ENVO:01000295) within the mesopelagic zone...; material: water (ENVO:00002006), including particulate matter (ENVO:01000060) such as...... | reverse complement strand
TTAATATTAATGACTTCTTCAAATAAACGACTGATTAAAATTGATAAGCCATTGATTGAAATTAATAACCTACACTATGCGTACCCAAGGCGTGGGAGTGTATTAAAGAATGTTAATTTCGCTTTATACAAAAATGAACGAGTAGTGATTAATGGCGATAATGGCGCAGGGAAAACCACTTTATTACACCTTATTGTTGGCCTAAAAAAAGCCAAACAAGGTGAGATTATTGGTTTTGGTGAGCCTTGTAAAACCGAAAAAGAATTTAATCAATTACGCGCTAAAGCGGGATTGTTATTTCAAGACCCTGATGATCAACTGTTTTGTCCAACGGTATTAGAAGATGTGATGTTTGGTCCGCTTAACCTAGGATTTACTAAGCAGCAAGCGATAGATAAATCATTACAAACACTCAATGAATTAGGTATGAAAGGGTTTGAATCACGTATTACCCATCAGCTTTCTGGTGGTGAAAAACGTATGATCACATTAGCGAGTGTGTTAGTGATGGAGCCAAAAGTGTTGATTTTAGATGAGCCAACCAATGCATTGGATGAGAAAGCAAAAACTCGTTTATTAAATGTGTTAAAAGCTTTACCGCAAGCGATGATTATTATTTCTCACGATAAGTCATTTGCACAGCAATTAGCAACACGACAACTAGATTTAAAAGAGGGTGTGTTAAGCGAAACATCACCAGCAACGGTTGCAGTGGCCTAGGCTATTTTGGTAAAACAGACATGAATGAAAATGATGAGTAAACACCTATGAATAAAGAACAACAAGAAGTCATATTTCCTTTTAGTGCAGTGCAAGGGCAACCATTGTTTAAGCTTGCGCTATTATTAGCGACGGTTAATCCTTTGATTGGTGGTGTATTAATTTCTGGACCTCGTGGTTGTGCAAAATCAACACTAGCACGTGCAGTATCAGACCTATTACCCGTTCAAGAACATCTCACCCCTCAGTTTGTTACCTTACCATTAGGTGCCAGTGAAGAAATGTTAATTGGTACGTTGGATTTAGATCATGTACTAAAAGACAAACAAGTTAAGTTTTCGCCTGGTTTATTAAAAAAAGCGCATACTGGTGTGTTATATGTTGATGAAGTTAATTTGTTACCCGACCACCTTGTTGATCAACTGCTTGATGTTGCCAGTAGTGGGGTTAATGTGGTGGAGCGAGATGGCATTAGCCATCGTCACGATGCACGTTTTACTTTAATTGGTACTATGAATCCCGATGAAGGTGAATTACGCCCACAGCTAAAAGACCGCTTTGGTTTGATGGTAGAACTCGATAATATCTATAGCTTAGACGAACGTATTAATATTGTTAAAACACGACAAGCGTTTGATCAAGATAAAGTCACTTTTTGTGATAACTACCAAGCGCAGCAAATATTTTTACAGCAGCAAATAAGTGATGCTCAGAAATTATTACCGAGTGTTATTTGTGACAATATTTGTTTGATTGAGATAGCAACTCGATGCCAACAGGCAAATGTGGATGGGTTACGTGCTGATATTATGATGCATCGCGCTAGTTTAACTCACGCAGCATGGTGTGGTCGAAAGGCGGTGACTATTGAAGATATAAACCAAGTTGCGCCATTGGTTTTATTACATCGTCAACAACATGTCGGTTCGCCACCTCCTTCTGCTCAATCGCCATCATCAGAACAACAGCCTGATAAAAATAACAGCGGTGGTTTTTCTCGCCCTCAGACTCCCCAGAAAAATGAGTCACAATCTCAGTCTGAATCTGAGCTTGAACCTAAAAATCAGCAAAGTAATTCAAGCGAAGGTAATAATACAGAGCCAGCTGATAGCGCTGGTGAATGGGGGGCAATGCCTCCTCAATCTGGTGAAAAACAGAAAACCAATGTAACTGCAAAGATTGAATTGCCGAGCTTACAAAACAAACCCTTCAATAATATTTTTAAAAGCACTCTGTTAAGTGAAGCGTTTAATAAAAACAATCACGGCAATACAACTAAAGGTCAAAGAAAGTCTGCACTCGTTAGCCATAAACCAGATTGGTTTAATACTTTAACTAAGAGTTTAGGGCATTGGCCGCCAGCTCAATTTTCGTTTAAAAAGGTCAGTACCGGAGAGCAGAAACTACATCTGATTCTACTGGATACCTCAGCTTCCACAATAAGTGATAGTTTATCGGCAGTCGCTAAATCATTGGTGATGAATATTACCGATAGTGCGTACTTACAGCGCGATAAAATTAGTTTATTAGGTTTTGGTAATAACAGTGTTGATACCATTATTAAACCGGGGCGAGCACCTAAACAGGTAGCGAGCTTATTGGATAATATTAGCGCATTAGGGGGCACACCTTTACGTTTAATATTAGAAAAAGCAGCACAAAGTATTAAACAACTTGGCCAACAATATCCTGGACTTTCACTTTTTTGTTACCTGATCACCGATGGCCGTAGTCGCGTTGATATTAACGATTTAAAACTGAATATTCCGACATTGTTAATTGATATTGAAAAAGCGCAAATTAAACGTGGTCGTGGGCAATTATTAGCAAACCAGTTAGATGCTCAATACTTTGCGGTATCATCTTAAGCTGTATAAAGTTAAGACAATTAAATTAAGCGCTGAATATATAGCTGCTTAGTGTAAATAAATAGTAGGAAAAATTGATGACAGATAAAGCAAGTTGCCCGGCATTATTTTTAGCGGCTCCGGCTTCTGGGCAAGGGAAAACAACGATCACTTCTGCGATTGCACGTTATTTTAGCGAACAAGGTAAAGTGGTGCGTGTTTTTAAAACAGGCCCTGATTATCTTGACCCACAAATTTTAGCGCAAGCATCGAATGCACATGTTGAACAATTAGACATGTGGATGGCGGGTGAGAACTATTGTCAGCAAAAACTTTATGAGGCAGCAAAAGAAGCTGATCTTATTTTAGTAGAAGGAGCGATGGGGTTGTTCGATGGCGAACCATCGAGCGCAGATTTAGCGGCTCGTTTTAATATTCCAGTTGCTATTGTGATGGATGTAAAAGGCATGGCACAAACGGCTGCTGCTGTGGCGATTGGTCTTGCGAATTTCCGTGATGATTATAGTTGTTACGGGTTAATCGCTAATAATTGCAGTAGTGAACGTCACGCACAATTAATCAGAGATGCGTTAGGTCAACAACTACCGTTACTGGCTTGTTTAAAAAATGATCCCGATGTTGCGTTACCTGAACGTCATTTGGGTTTAGTACAAGCGAGCGAAGTATTTGATGAGTTAGAAGAAAAATTCACACTCGGTTGTGAATGGTTAGCTGATGGTGTTGCACGCGCCAACTCAGAAAGCCCATTATTAACATTACCTGCAAGTGTTGATTTTTACGCGGGAAAAAAAGAAACCGTTAGCGCTTTATTAGCTGGAAAAACCATTGCGATTGCTCGTGATGTTGCTTTTAGTTTTATCTATCAAGCTAACACGCGTTTATTAGAAGAGATGGGTGCTACGTTACGTTATTTTTCACCATTAAAAGATGCTCAGTTGCCTGAAGCTGATGCGTTATGGTTACCGGGTGGTTACCCAGAGTTATATGCAACACAACTTGCTGCTAATACCCAACTACAAGCACAAATTGCAGATTTTTATCATGTGGGTAAAGCGGTGTTAGCTGAATGTGGTGGTTTCCTTTATTGTTTGAATGAGCTGGTGGATTTAGAGAACAAACACCATAAAATGTGTGGTCTATTAAATGGCCAAGGCAGTATGTCCGGTAAACGAGGTTGTCAGGGAATGCAAAAAGCAATCTTACCGGAAGGTGAAATACACGGCCATGCTCACCATCGATCGCGCGCTATCATGGAGGTCGATGCAATGGGATACGGGCAACGTCAACGCCACCCCGCACCCGGAGAAGCTATTTATCGCGATAAAAAGCTGACGGCAAGTTATTTACACTTGTTCTTTCCTTCTAATCCCAAGTTAATTGCTGACTTGTTTACGGGACAGCTGCAAGCAGTGGATCAACAAAAACTAATCGCTTGGCAGAACTATGCAAATTCAGTGAATAAAAGTCCTGCTAATCAAAGCCAAGTTTATCAAGCTTCTATGCAAGCTCAGCAGTAGGGAACCTATATGTGGCCAGAATCGAGCGAAACAGAACAGCCATTACGTAATGGTTTAACCACAGGAAGCTGCGCAACAGCTTGCTGTGTTGCTGCTGTTCGGTCGTTATTGGCAAAAAAACAACCAAGCAGTGTTGAAATTACTTTACCGCGTGGTGAAAAAGTTGATCTTGAAATCATCAGTTATCAAATTATCGACAATGGTATGCGCACTTGTACTATTAAAGATGCAGGTGATGATCCTGATGCCACACATGGGGCTACCTTGTTTGTTGAATTACGTTTAATAGCAGAACAAGGCATAAGGTTTAAAGCCGCAGAAGGGGTTGGTACGGTAACACGTGAAGGTTTAGTATTAGCGATTGGTGAGCCTGCTATCAATCCTGTTCCTCGTAAAATGATGACCAGTCATTTACAACATTATGCATTAGCTTATCACTACCAAGGTGGTTTTGAAGTTTCCGTGGGTATCGAAAATGGCGAAAAAATTGCGTTAAATACCATGAATAGCCGTTTAGGTATTATTGGCGGTTTATCTATTTTAGGCACAACCGGCATAGTGCGTCCATATTCTTGTGCTGCTTATATTGCCTCTATTCATCAAGGGATTGATGTTGCGCGTGCGAATAACTTTACCCACCTTGCCGCTTCAACGGGTGTGGCAAGTGAACATGCAATTAAAGAGTTTTATCAGATGAATGAAGTCAGCCTGATTGAGATGGGCGACTTTGTTGGTGCAATGCTTAAATATTTACGCCGCGAAAAAATCAACCCCAAAACAGGCAATAAAATTAAAAAACTCAGTATCAGTGCAGGCTTTGGTAAATTAACCAAGTTAGCTAATGGCCACTTAGATCTTAATAGTCGTCAATCGAGTATTGATTTTCAGCAGTTAGCTAATATTGCTAAATCATTGGGGGCAAATGAAGTGTTACAGCAGCAAATTATAGCTGCAAATACCACTATTGAAGTGTTAAACAAAACCAAAGCCGCAGGTTTAGATATTGCCACTGTTATTTGTGTAGAAGCATTAAAATTTGCAAAAACGATTGTACATGAATCCATCGAAGTAGAGGTTTGGGCCGTAGATAGAAAAGGATTATTTGTTGCTAATAGTCACAATGATCGCTTTGATAAAGAAGGGCATCAGCTTAAAATATCAGAAGACAAATCAAATAGTGAAGCAAAACAATGAAAGTCTTAGTCATTGGTGGCACCGCGGATGGTCGTAAACTTGCAACCGAACTGTTTCAGTTAGGTTTTGATGTTATTTATAGCATCGCTGGTATTGTGCGTAAAGCTAGGGTACCGGGTCCTGTGATCAGTGGTGGTTTTACCCAATTTGGTGGTCTGGAAAAATATATAACAGATAATCAAATCACGCATCTTATTGATGCTACACATCCTTTTGCACAAAAGATGAGTAATACTATTGCCCAAGTGAGTCATAGTTTATCCATTCCAGGCATTCGTTTTCATCGTAAACAGTGGCTTAAAACCCAACAAGATAACTGGATTGAAGTTGTCGAGTGGCCTGAGCTAATCGAAAAAGTAGCGGCTCATCAATCTTTATTTATTACCGCAGGGCAAATTTCACAGGACATAGTTGATCAATTATCAAAACAAGCGACGCACCTTTTATTGCGCACGGCGATGCCTGCTAAAATCGACTTGCCTATTAATGTGACTTGGTTAAAAGCGATAGGTCCTTTTTTACTTGGTGATGAAAAACAGCTGCTTCAGCAATACAAAATAGATGCCATTATTAGTAAAAATAGTGGCGGTGATGCTACCTACGCAAAAATAGCTGCAGCCGCCCAAGCAGGTATTCCTGTTTATCAGTTTAAACGCCCACAGCTTGCTCCCTTACAATATGAATTCGATAATGCAGCCAGTTGCATTGCACTTTTACAAACATTATTGGCATCGTCTGATTGTGCTTTATTATCTTCTATAGTATCAACTGAGTTTAAAAATGAAATTTGATTATATCCATGATCCAAGCCTGATCGAGAACGAAAGCTTTCGCCAAATCAGAACCCTAACCGATCTTGAACATCTCTCAATAGAAGCACAGCAAGTGGTGATGCGCGTAGTGCATAGTGTGGGTATTCCTGGAGTTGCTGCACAGGTTCGATTTAGTGAAAACGCGTGTCAGTCTGGCATTCAAGCCTTGAAAAAAGGTGCGCCTATTCTATGTGATGTAGAAATGGTTAAACAAGGCATTACTAAACGTATGATCAAAACCGATCCGTACTGTTTTTTAAATGCGCCAGGTGTACCTGAACGTGCTAAAAAAACAGGTGAAACAAGAACCATGGCTGCATTAACTGCATGGTTACCTTATTTAGAAGGCAGTGTGGTAGTGATTGGCAATGCTCCAACGGCTTTATTTAGATTATTAGAAATGATTGACCAAGGAGTGCCCAAGCCTGCTTTAATTATCGGTATGCCCGTTGGTTTTGTGGGGGCCGCTGAGTCGAAGCAAGCTTTATGGGATGTTCATCAACAGTTAGGCATTGAGTGTATCACTTTATTAGGCCGCGAAGGTGGCAGTGCGGTGTCCAGTGCAAGTTGTAATGCTTTATTACGTTGTATTAAAGGAGAACTTTACTAATGAATAACTATATTAAAAAATTAATGAATAAATTAGGGGTTAATTTTGATCAGCAGTCTAAGTCATCGACTCAGAATAGACGAGAAATCGCTGTCATTGGTTTAGGGGTCGCTGAAAATGCAATGCTCAGTGAGCAAGCTTTATTAGCATTAAAATCGGCCGATCTGGTGATTGGGTCTGAACGTCAATTATTGACTTTAGAGAAGCAATTGACGTTACAACCTAGAATAGAAACTCTGGTGGAAGGTGAGCAACAACAAGTTGAAACAACAGCAGAAGCATTACCACCAAGAACTGAAATCATACCTAAATTAAAGCAATTAAAAGCGTTAATAGAAACACAACAAAAGGTGGTGGTATTAGGCTCTGGTGATCCTCTTTATTATGGAATTGGCACTTGGATCAGTAAAAACTTTCACGATGCAACCGTACGCTTTTTTCCAGCTGTTTCCAGCATAACTCAAGCTTGTCATAGCCTGTCGATTGCACAACAAGACGTTAACGTGATTAGTTTGCATGGTCGCCCTTTAGCTAAACTCAAAGTGGCATTAAAAGCACAGCGTACTTTATTACTACTGACCGATAAAGACAGTATGCCGCAGCACATTGCAACTATTTGCCAAGAAACAGGTTTCACAGACGCTGAGATTATCGTCTGTGAGCGTTTAGGTTATAGCCAACAAAAAATATCACGTTTCGCCGTCTCTGAATTATTAACCGCTGAATCAGTAGGTAGCCTGCAAACTTTTGATGCATTACATGTTTCTTTTGTTATTTGTGGTGCAAACAAAGGTTATTTACCTGAGTTCCCTGGTATTAAAGATGCAGATTTTGAAACCGGTGAATTAGGTAGTAAAGGCATGATCAGCAAACGCGAAGTACGTTTAGCTATTTTGTCATTATTACAGCCTAGTAAAGGTGATCTACTTTGGGATATTGGCTCAGGTTGTGGTGGTGTAGCAGTTGAGATAGCCTATTGGCAACCTCAGGCAACGGTACATGCGATTGAGCATAATCAACAGCGATTTGATTGTTTGTTAGAAAACCAGAAAAAGTTTGGTGTTGTTCGTAACTTAAAAACGTACTTTGGTCGAGCGCCAGAAGCTTTAAAAGATTTACCTGCTGCCAATAAAATATTTATTGGGGGGAGTGATGGTGAGTTACCTCACTTACTTGAAAGTCTCTGGGAAAAGCTCCCCGGTGGTGGGAAAATTGTTGTTTCTGCGGTTATGGAAAAAACTAAATCTCAGTTATTAGATTTTTATATGCGACGTAAAAATGTTGAAGATAGTGAATTAGAAACATTACAAATTGCCGTCAATAAAAGTGGATCTTTAGGTGGGCAACTTGCATATCGTCCTGCTTTACCTGTCACTTTGTTTAGCTTTACCAAAAGGAATACGAATGAGTAACCTTGCATCAATAGTTGAAAATGGTCTGTTTATTGGTGTTGGAGTAGGTCCTGGCGACCCTGAGCTCTTAACGTTAAAAGCGTACCGTGCTATTCAGAATGCGGATGTTATCTGCTATTTGGAAAATGAATCAGGACAATCACAAGCGCTTGATATCGCAGTTGAAGCATTAAAAAATCCGATTAAAAAACAACAATATTTAGGTGTGCGCTTTGCCATGTCTCGTGAACGTGTTGCCGCTAATTTAGCTTATGACAAAGCAATTTCTTTGATTCAAGAGCAATTAAGGCAAGGCAATACGGTCGCTTTTTTGTGTGAAGGTGATCCTTTGTTTTTTGGATCTTTTACCTATTTGTTAGAACGTTTAGACAGTCAATATGCTTCACATGTTATTCCTGGTATCCCTGCTTTTGTTGCTGCAACGGCAGAATTGCAAATACCGTTAACGGTATTGAAGCAATCTTTTGCGGTGATCACTGGGCGTCATAGTGATGCAAAAATTAAAACTGCGTTATTAGAGCATGATGCTGTGGTGATCATGAAAGCAGGCATTGAAAGGCCACGTTTAATCGCTTTATTAAAAGAAACAAAGCGTTTTGATGATGCTAATTATTTAGAATATATCAGCCGTGATAATCAAAAAGTGATTACCGATTTACACCAATTAGCCGATCAAGCTGGCCCGTATTTTTCATTGTTTGTCATTACTCGTCAGGAGCTGACTGCGTGAAAAGAATTATCTGTTTAACAGAGGTGGGTTTACAGTTCGCCAGGCGTTTAAAAAATGCGTTAGCTGACATTAAAAGTGAGATCGCTTTTAAACCAAGCCCCTTTACTGAAACGGTGCAAGGTTACTTTAAACAAGACGAAACACTTATTTTTATCTGCGCTACGGGTATTGTTATGCGTACTTTAGCGCCGGTGATTAAAAATAAACTAACTGACCCTGCGGTATTAGTGCTCGATGAAAACGGACAGTTTGTGATCCCATTATTGTCAGGGCATGAAGGTGGGGCGAATGAGTTAGCGAGAAAAGTATCAAACCTGTTACAAAATCAATTAGTGATCACCACTGCCAACAGTTATTTAAAACCTATTTATGTGGTGGGTATGGGCTGTGAACGCCATTGTCCAGCGTCTGTTTTACAAGGTTTGTTAGTTGAATGCTTAACTAAAGCAGGGCTAACCATCAACGATATCAGTGCCATCACTAGTATCGAGATTAAAAATGATGAAGTTGGATTAATTGAGTTAGCTAAGCAGTTAGATAAACCTTACTTGACCTTTAGTGCACAAGCATTAGGGGAAATGGAAGATAGGTTATCGACTAAATCTGATTATATTTTAAAAACCGTTGGTGTTTATGGTGTAGCGGAATCAGCCGCGCTTTATCAAGCGCAACAGATCACCAGCAATGGCAGCGAACTATTGTTGAATAAACATAAAAATAAACAAGCAACCTGTGCGATTGCTAGAAGTTACATGTTGTAAAACAGATGTTGTCACAATATCTGTTTTACAACAGACAATAAATTTGAATTAAAGAAAGAAAAATAGGGAAGAAAATGAGTAATAAAAAACAACTTTTTGTTGTCGGTATGGGCCCAGGTGACGCAGATTTAGTTGCACCAAAAGCATTAAAAGCAGTTGAACAAAGTACCGATTTAGTGGCTTATGGACTCTATTTAGATCTGTTAGGTGCACCTTGTAATGACAAAGTACATCACGATTTACCATTGGGTGAAGAAATTGCGCGTGCACGTCTGGCATTGGACTTAGCAGCAAGTGGAAAAATAACCTCGCTTATTTCAAGTGGGGATATTGGTATCTATGCGATGGCAACGTTAGTCTTTGAATTATTAGATAGACAGCTTCAAGGTCTTGAAGATCACCCTGAGTGGTTAGATGTTGAGATTGATGTCGTACCCGGTATTTCTGCAATGCAAGCTGGTGCAAGTCGTATTGGTGCGATGCTCGGCCATGACTTTTGTACTGTCAGCTTATCTGACTTATTAACGCCTTGGGAAACCATCAATAAACGTATCCATAGTGCTGGCGAAGGTGATTTTGTTATCTCTTTTTATAATCCCGTTTCTAAAAAACGTGATTGGCAGCTTAACCATGCACGTGATGTATTACTTAAATATCGTCCTGCTTCAACGCCAGTATTATTAGGTCGTCAGTTAACCCGTGAAGATGAGTCTATTCGTATTATTCGTTTAGATGAACTCGATGCTAAAGACGTTGATATGTTTACCTTAGTCAGTGTCGGTAATAGCGAGTCTCGCCATATTGTTAATGGCAATAAACATTGGGTATATACCCCACGCGGCTACAAGAAAAAATTATAACCATAGCATTGAAATTCAAACAATTTCTGCGTTGGTAGTGCTCACTTGGTAAACCAAGCTCCGCGCTTCCGCCTTGAACTAGTTTGAATTACTTAGCTATGAATAATTTTAGTTAT
>TARA_R110001583_G_scaffold67490_1_pt1 | contig 10604 bp, 11 predicted proteins | sample TARA_R110001583 | Tara Oceans TARA_R110001583 (sample SAMEA4398432) | marine metagenome | biome: Polar Biome; feature: [MES] marine water layer (ENVO:01000295) within the mesopelagic zone...; material: water (ENVO:00002006), including particulate matter (ENVO:01000060) such as...... | reverse complement strand
AATGAGTAAATGAGTAAATGAGTAAATGAGTAAATGAGTAAATGAAGGTAAATAAGGATAAAATTTCAAAAAAGATGTAAAGGTACAAAATGTTTTTAACAAGCAATAATGATCAGATTGTTAGATGGATTGGTATACACCTTCAATGAATAAAAGGAGCAGTGGAAAATAAAATACCCACTCATTAAGATTAATCATGAGTGGGTATTCGTTTGAAGCTTTGATGTTAGCCCTATTTAATAAAAAGGACTAACTGAAATGAAGAGGCTTAAATTTAAGAAATACGTTTGTATTTAATTCGATGTGGCTCAACAGCCGCTGCACCTAATGTTTTCTTGAGCCATGCTTCATATTCGCTGTAGTTCCCTTCATAGAAGTTCACTTTACCTTCGTCACGATAATCAATGATATGCGTGGCGATACGGTCTAAGAACCAACGGTCATGTGAAATGACCATCGCACAACCAGCGAAACCAAGTAATGCATCTTCAAGTGCACGTAAGGTTTCGATATCTAAATCATTGGTTGGTTCATCAAGTAATAATAAGTTACCACCAGATTTAAGTAATTTAGCAAGGTGTAAACGCCCACGTTCACCACCTGATAGATTACCTACTATTTTTTGTTGATCCGTGCCTTTAAAGTTAAAGCGACCTAAATAAGCGCGACTTGGAATTTCAACGGTGCCCACTTGAATAATATCACTGCCACCAGACACTTCTTGGAAAACTGAAACGCTGTCATCCATGTGATCACGGAACTGCTCAACGCTGGCCATTTCGACAGATTCACCAATAACCACTTCGCCTGAATCCGCTTTTTCAGCGCCACTTAATATTTTAAATAACGTTGATTTACCTGCGCCATTGGCACCGATAATTCCCACAATCGCACCTTTTGGAATACTAAAAGATAAATCATCAATTAATACACGTCCATCAAAGGATTTAGTTAGGTTAGTGACATCAACCACTTGGTCACCTAAACGTTTACCCGTTGGAATAAACAGTTCGTTGGTTTCATTACGTTTTTGAAAGTCTTGATTATTAAGTTCTTCAAAGCGAGATAAACGTGCTTTGCTTTTAGATTGGCGTCCTTTAGCATTTGAACGTACCCATTCCAATTCTTTTTCGATTTGGCGTTGGCGTGCTTTTTCTTTAGAGGCTTCTTGTTTAAGACGATCATTCTTTTGCTCAAGCCATGAAGAATAGTTGCCTTCCCATGGAATACCGTATCCGCGGTCCAGTTCTAAAATCCAACCGGCGACATTATCGAGGAAGTATCTATCATGGGTAATCGCCACAACAGTACCTTCATAATCATGTAAGAAACGTTCTAACCATGCGACGGATTCTGCATCCAAGTGATTGGTTGGTTCATCAAGTAACAGCATGTCTGGCTTTTCAAGTAATAAGCGACATAAAGCAACACGACGTCGTTCACCACCGGAAAGCACTTTAATCGGTTGATCCCAAGCAGGTAAACGCAAGGCATCAGCCGCACGTTCAAGTTGATTGTCGAGGTTATGGCCATCGTGGGCTTGGATAATATCTTCAAGTTGCCCTTGGCGTTTAGCTAATGCATCAAAATCAGCGTCTTCAAGCGCATAATCTGCATAGACTTGGTCTAATGCCATTAATGCATTTTTAACTTCAGCAACACCTTCTTCAACTACTTCACGAACATTCTTTTCTAAATCTAAGATAGGTTCCTGTGGCAGGTAACCGATTTTTGTGCCAGATAAAGCATGTGCTTCACCTTCAAATTCTTTATCAACACCCGCCATTATTTTTAATAATGTTGATTTACCTGAACCATTTAAACCTAATACGCCGATTTTAGCGCCAGGGAAAAAGCTTAATGAGATGTCTTTTAAAATGGTGCGTTTAGGTGGAACTACTTTTGAAACGCGATTCATTGAAAAAATAAACTTATCAGGAAGAGCCATTTTGCAACCTTATAATATGTAAAGTATGGAAAAATTATGTATCAGTATTGTAGTGCAGTGATTTACTGCGTCAATGCTTTGTGGAGGAAAAACGGAGCTCAATCATGGGGCTAGGCCTATGCTAAGGATGATAATCACTACTTTATTTTTACGTTGGTTTGGTAACGTTAATTTTACTCATAATGAATCCTTAAATTATTCACGCCTTTTGATCTATGCAAGTGGCAAAACTTTGCGTAAAATGCGCTACATCAAAAAACACAACTTTTATTAACTGTCCAGCAGTTATATTAATTAGGAGAAGCGCATGTTTAACCGCGATATGAATATTGCAGATTACGATCCAGAATTATGGGAATCAATGACAGGTGAAGTTCAACGTCAAGAAGATCACATCGAACTGATTGCATCTGAAAACTACACAAGCCCACGTGTAATGGAAGCGCAAGGAAGTCAACTAACCAATAAATATGCTGAAGGTTACCCTGGTAAGCGTTACTACGGCGGTTGTGAGTATGTAGATGTTGCTGAATCATTAGCGATTGAACGTGCTAAATCTTTATTTGGTGCTGATTACGCAAACGTGCAACCACATGCTGGTTCGCAAGCAAACAGTGCTGTTTATGCTGCTCTTTGTACTGCTGGTGATACTGTTTTAGGTATGAGCCTTGCTCACGGTGGTCATTTAACACACGGTGCAAAAGTAAGCTTTTCTGGTAAAACTTACAATGCAGTTCAATACGGTATCAACCCTGATACTGGTATCCTTGATTACGCTGAAGTTGAACGTTTAGCGATTGAGCACAAACCAAAAATGATCATCGCTGGTTTTTCTGCTTATTCAGGTATTGTTGATTGGGCTAAATTCCGTGAAATCGCTGACAAAGTAGGTGCTTATCTATTTGTTGATATGGCACACGTTGCTGGTCTTGTGGCTGCGGGTCTTTACCCTAACCCAGTTCCTTTTGCTGATGTTGTTACAACAACAACACACAAAACATTAGGTGGCCCACGTGGTGGACTTATCTTAGCTAAAGCAAATGCTGAGATTGAGAAAAAATTAAATTCAGCTGTATTCCCTGGTGGTCAAGGTGGACCATTAATGCACGTTATCGCAGCTAAAGCGGTTGCATTTAAAGAATGTGCTGAACCTGAGTTTAAAGTTTATCAACAGTCTGTTTTAGACAATGCAAAAGCAATGGTTAAAGTGTTCCAAGATCGTGGTTACAAAATCGTTTCTAACGGTACTGAAAACCACCTTTTCTTAGTTGATTTGATTGCTCAAGATATCACAGGTAAAGAAGCAGATGCTGCTTTAGGTCTTGCACATATCACAGTGAACATGAACTCTGTTCCAAATGACCCACGCTCTCCGTTTGTGACATCTGGTCTACGTATCGGTACACCTGCATTCACTCGTCGTGGTGCAACGGTTGCTGACTCAACAGAACTAGCAACCTGGATTTGTGACGTATTAGACGCGATTAAAGACGAAGAAAAATTAGCCGCTACGATTGAAGCGGTTAAAGTTAAAGTAGCTGAATTCTGTAAAGCGAATCCTGTATACGGTTAATTTATTAACTGTTTATAAACTTTGCTTGTAAGCCACACTTTGTGTGGCTTTTTTGTTTCTATTATTAATTACTGCATTTTAATAAGCAGAAATAGCCTGCCAACGTTTTCCTTGTATTAAAGAAAATTTAAACGATAAAGTTCTACATCCGGCTAACAAATCGTGCAATCCTATAAAAGCGACATTAAGCTTTTTTATTGACTCTACATAAAGTGTGTTTCGTGTTAAATTCCTTTTTTTAAATTAAAAGTTCTCACAAGGATGAATCATGTTCTGCCCATTTTGTAGCGCGCAAGATACTAAAGTAATTGATTCTCGTTTAGTGGCCGATGGTTCACAAGTGCGTCGTCGACGTGCATGTAATGAGTGCCAAGAACGCTTCACCACCTTTGAAAGTGCTGAATTATTGATGCCTCGTCTGATTAAATCAGATGGACGCCGAGAACCCTTTGATGACGAAAAATTGCTGGTGGGTATTAATAGAGCGTTAGAAAAACGTCCTGTGAGTCTTGAAGATATCGAAGTGGGCGTCAATCATCTTAAATCAACATTGCGTGCAACCGGCGAGCGGGAAGTTCCTTCTAAAATGGTTGGCGAATTAGTGATGAATCTATTAAAGGCGCTTGATAAAATCGCTTATATTCGTTTTGCCTCTGTGTATCGCTCCTTTGAAGATGTAAAAGAATTCGGCGAAGAAATCGCAAAACTGGATCCGTAAGATATTGCTGAAAGTCTGACTCGCAAGCCCTAGCAATAAAAGAACAATAATTAAAATAATTAAAGGTACCTAATGTCCCAGTCTCCGTTCTCTGAGCAAGATGAATATTACATGGCGATGGCGATTGAACTCGCTAAAAAAGGGCGCTTTACCAGTGCACCAAACCCAAATGTGGGCTGTGTGATTGTCGCGAATGAACTGGTTGTTGGTGAAGGATTTCATTTTAAAGCCGGTGAACCACACGCTGAAGTGCATGCTTTAGCGATGGCTGGCACAAAAGCCATCAATGCAACCTGTTATGTGACTCTTGAGCCTTGCTCTCACTTCGGCAGAACGCCTCCCTGTGCATTAGCCCTCACCAAAGCAGGCGTTAAGCGTGTTGTGGTGGCGATGGTTGATCCTAATCCGAAAGTCGCCGGGCGCGGCATTAATATATTACAAGAAGCAGGCATCCAAGTTGATGTTGGGCTGTTAGAGACACAAGCGAAGGCGTTGAATTTAGGTTTTATTAAACGCATGCAAACTAAAACAGCACGTATCACTGTAAAAATGGCATCTAGTTTAGACGGTAAAACAGCCTTAGAAAATGGTCAAAGCCAATGGATAACAGGATCTCAAGCGCGTATTGATGTGCAGTATTATCGTGCAAAACAAGGTGCAATTTTAACGGGCAGTGGCACAGTGATAGCTGATGATCCTAGTTTAAATGTTCGATTTTCTGAATTACAAAAGTCTCCTCATTTCAATGATGCTATTAATGAAAACCAATTGCGTCAACCAATGCGTATTATTTTAGATTCTCATAATAAACTTACTTTACAAGAAAAGTTATTCAACTTACCTGGTAAAGTGATTTTAGCTTCATTAGAGGTGCGTTCTGATATTAAATTATTTAAAGGTATTGCTAATCTCGAGCAGATCATTGTCAAAAATGATGGGCATGGACGCATTGATTTAAAAGCATTATTAATACGGCTTAATGATTATGAAATTAATGATATTTGGGTTGAAGCTGGCGCTAAATTAGCCGGTGAATTTTTTAATCAACAGTTAGTTGATCAATTTATATTGTATCAAGCACCAAAATTAATGGGCGATCAGGGCAGAAACTTAGTAAACTTACCTAATTATTCAAAAATGGATGATGTTATTCAATTAACCTTAAAAGATATGACGTTAATTGGCAGCGACATTCGCATTATAAGTGACCGAGATTAATATGTTTACAGGTATTATCGAAGCTGTTGGCTCAATTACAGCAATCAAAAAACATGCAAAAGATATGACCGTTACCGTTGATAGTGGCCATCTTGATTTAAGTGACGTCAAATTAGGCGACAGTATTTCTCATAATGGGGTTTGCCTTACTGTTACACGACTTGAAGGCAATAGTTATGATGTTGATATTTCACACGAAACTATTTCGCGAAGTGGCTTTGCAAACATTAAAAATGGTTTTCCAGTCAACCTTGAAAAAGCAATGCAAGTTTCTTCACGTTTTGGTGGTCATATTGTTAGCGGACACGTTGATGGTGTTGGTGAAGTGACATCAGTGACACAAGTGGGTAGCTCGATCGAATATTGGATAAAAGCCCCTGATTCTTTGGCAAAGTATATTGCTGAAAAAGGGTCAATCTCGATTGATGGTATTAGCTTAACGACCAATGCGATCGATGGCGCTTCGTTTATGTTAACGATTATCCCCCATACCGCTTCGCAAACGACGATGAAACACTATCAACAAGGTACATTAGTGAACCTAGAAGTTGATGTCGTTGCGCGTTATTTAGAGCGTCTGCTACTTGGTGACAAAGCCGCCAATAGTCATGCACAAAAAGAATCAACAATGGAGCTGCTAGCACGAAGCGGTTTTATGGGTTAATCATATGTAACTGCGCAGGTCGTCGCTATTTAAGCCTATTTCATCGTTGAAAAGTGCTCATTTAGACAACTAAACTGCGCCTTTTCGCCTTGAACTAAGCTTATATAAGCATTTACAGCCTATTGTGATATAAACCATCTCATTTCAAAGGGATGAAGATTAGGCTCGATCATTAACAAAGTAAGGCAATCTATTTTGGCTTACAAGGAAGGATTAAAAATGAAATTGAATACAACTGCTGAAATTATTGAAGATATCCGTTTAGGGAAAATGGTTATTTTAATGGATGACGAAGACCGTGAAAACGAAGGCGATTTAATTATGGCCGCTGACATGGTAACGCCTGAAGCGATTAATTTTATGGCAACTCACGGGCGTGGTTTAGTGTGTTTAACACTCACCGAAGCAAGATGTGAACAACTTAAATTACCATTAATGGTGAGTGATAATACCGCTGCTTTTTCTACAAATTTTACCGTTTCTATTGAAGCTGCTGAAGGTGTGACAACCGGGATTTCTGCTGCCGATCGCGCGATTACCGTTCAACGTGCCGTTGCTTCAAATGCTAAACCTGCTGATATTGTTATGCCTGGGCATATTTTTCCACTTAAAGCACAAGCGGGTGGTGTATTAACACGTGCAGGACATACAGAAGCAGGGTGTGATTTAGCGCGTTTAGCGGGTCGTGAACCAGCAGGTGTAATTGTTGAAATCTTAAATGAAGATGGCAGCATGGCACGTCGTAGCGACTTAGAAATTTTTGCTAAAAAGCATGATCTAAAACTCGGTACGGTTGCAGATTTAATTGAATATCGTAATAATAATGAAACCACCATTGAGAAAGTATCAAGTTGTAAATTACCAACTGAATACGGAGAATTTGATCTCGTTGCTTATCAAGATACTATCGATAAACAAGTTCATTTTGCGTTAGTAAATGGTGTCGTTAAAAGTGGTGAAGTGACCAATGTTCGCGTGCATTTACAAAATACCTTTACAGATAATTTTTTCTCAGACCGAACCAGTGCACGCACTTGGCCGCTTAATAATGCCATGCAACGTCTTGCCAAAGATGGCGGTGTATTAGTGATGTTAGGTCATCAAGAAAGTGCAGAGTCATTGATCGATCAAATTAAAAATATTGCCTTACAAGATGCAGGCGAACGTGTTGCTAATAAACCACAAGGTGCAAGTCGTCGCGTTGGTGTTGGTTCACAAATTTTGCGTGATTTAGGCGTTCAAAAAATGGCGCTTCTTAGCTCAGAGAAACGTTACCATGCACTTTCAGGTTTTGGACTTGAAGTGGTTGATTACATCACTGAATAATTTTAGTAGTCAATAAAGAAAGTGTGCTAGAATGCGCACTTTCTCAAAAAGACATGTTAAATAAGGGTAGTAAATGAAAATAATTGAAGGTGGTTTAGCCGCACCAGAAGCGAAAATCGCAATTGTAATCTCTCGTTTTAATAGCTTTATCAATGAGCAATTATTAGCTGGCGCGATTGATACCCTTAAACGTACTGGCCAAGTGCAAGATGATAATATTACAGTGGTTCGCATGCCTGGCGCAGTAGAACTTCCGTTGGTCGCGAAGCGAGTTGCCGCATCTAAAAAATACGATGCCATTATTGCGCTTGGTACCGTTATTCGTGGTGGCACACCGCATTTTGAGTTTGTTGCTAATGAATGTAACAAAGGACTTGCACAGGTTTCTTTAGACTTTGATATTCCAGTTGCTTTTGGTGTGTTAACCACCGATTCAATTGAACAAGCTATTGAACGTGCTGGTACTAAAATGGGTAATAAAGGTAGCGAAGCCGCTTTAAGTGCGTTAGAAATGGTCAATGTTATGGCGGAATTAGCTTAATGAAAATGAAACCTGCTGAGCGTCGTCGTGCTCGTCAATTTGCAGTACAAGCAGTATACCAATGGCAAATTACTGGTGCTAGCTTCGGACAAATTATCGATCAATTTACCGTTGACCAAGATTTGTCTAAAACAGATGTTCCTTATTTTAAAGAGCTATTAGCTGGTGTGATTAATCACATAGAAACACTTGATGAAAAATTATCACCTTATCTATCTCGTAAAATTAAAGATGTTGATATGGTTGATTTAGCTATCTTACGTTTAGCGATGTTTGAGTTAAGCTACCGCACAGACGTACCACATAAAGTGGTATTAAATGAAGCTATTGAATTAGCAAAAGATTTTGCAACAGATGAATCTTATAAATTTGTTAATGGTGTATTAGACAAAGCCTTACGTAGTTTGAAATTACGCGACGCATAAATATACCAATTCCGCTAACTAACTGCTCAATCTTACTGGTTAAAAGAAACTATTTCTGCGTTGAAATTTTTGTAAAGGGAACAACCATTTACATCAATTTTCACCTTAAACTAGTTCCTTTTTCCTGCGTAATATTTGATCATTAATTAACGGATTTGGTATTATTTGTTTGCCAGCTAGTCTAAAAATCCAGTCGCCTTTGCCACTGGATTTTTTTGTATTCTCTAGAAAGTAAAAATTAGAAAGAAAAATTATTGAAGGATTAATAATGAATAAAAGCTTAATGACTAATATTGTCTCTGCGATTATTTTAGGTGCAGGCTTGTTATTTAAAGACAATATTTTAACCATGGTAGGGCTGTTTGCGCTTTCTGGTGCGTTAACTAACTGGTTAGCAATATTTATGCTCTTTGAGAAAATCCCTTTTTTGTATGGCTCGGGTGTTGTCCCGGCTCATTTCGAAGAATTTAAAAAGGGTATCCGTACCTTAATGATGGAACAATTTTTTACCCTTGAAAACGTTGACCGTTTTTTAAGTGCAGGCTCGCTTTCTGCGACGCAATTAAATTTAGTGCCTGTCATCGAAAAAGTGGACCTTAATCCAACCTATGATGGTTTAATCGAAGTGATCATGGCCTCATCTTTTGGACCTATGCTAGGTATGTTTGGCGGTGAAGAGGCATTAACACCTCTTCGTGAGCCTTTTATTAAACATATGAAAACATCAATCATCGAGTTAACACAAGACGAAAAATTTATTGAACTGTTAAAATCTGAGATTGAAGATCCTGATATGATGCAGGATATCTTAGCTAAAATAGAAAAAATCATTGAACAACGTTTAAATGAACTGACACCACAATTAGTGAAAGAAATTATTCAAGCAATGATTAAAAAACATCTTGGATGGTTAGTGGTGTGGGGCGGTGTTTTTGGCGGTTTAATTGGTTTGATTACTACCTTTGTTGTTTAATTTTAAACAATAATATGACTTGTATTTAATGTAGTGAAATGAACATTAACACTTTAATTTTATATTTCAGCCAAAAACCTCTGAACCAGAAATAATACCGTGGAATAATGAATAAATGATTAATACAATAGATTACAAAAAAATATTTTTTGAAATTGCATCCGAATTCACGGACGTTGATGATCTTGGTGAAATCGCCACCTATATCCCAGAGCTAGGGAAAGTAAATCCAAGTAAACTTGGGATCCATCTTACTACCGTTGATAATCAGAACTATTCATTTGGTGATTCTGATGAGCTTTTTTCAGTTCAAAGTATTGCTAAAGTATTGTCATTAACATTAGCATTGAAAATTATGGGGGAAGATTTATGGGCTCGTGTTGGTGTTGAACCTTCAGGTTCTCCTTTTAACTCTTTAGTACAGCTAGAGTATGAACACGGTATTCCTCGCAATCCATTCATTAATGCAGGTGCGATTGTTATATGTGATATTTTGGTCACTTGTTTGGATGACCCAAAACAACAATTAATTGATTTTATTAGAAAATCATCTGGAATTACTAGTCTTAATTACTCTTCAAAAATAGCAGAATCAGAAAAGAAATGTGGTTATAGAAATTATGCTTTGATTAATTTAATGAAAGATTTTGGAAATATTCATAATGATGTAGATGTTGTTTTAGACTTATATTTTTATCTTTGTTCAATTGAAATGAGCTGTAAAGAATTAACTCAAACTTTTATGTTCCTTGCTTCTGGTGGTGTAAATCCTATAACAAATCAAAGGGTTATAACTCTTGCGCGAACAAAAAGGATAAACTCTGTAATGCTGATGTGCGGGTTTTATGACGAAGCTGGCGAATTCGCTTTTAAAGTCGGTTTACCTGGTAAGAGTGGTGTAGGTGGCGGTATTGTTGCGATTCATCCTGGTAAATTTTGCATTGCAGTGTGGAGCCCTAAATTAAATAATAAAGGTAATTCCTACAAGGGAATGAAGGTACTTGAAGCGCTAACCTCTAAAACAAAATGCTCTATATTTTGATTTATCTAACAATTGTTTAGTACGATAAAATATTTTTCTTAGATTATTCACAATCAATAATCGAGTATTGAAGTGTTATTATTGAATCTTAATTAGTGTTTCTGTTAACTAAAAGAGACGCATTTAATTACTGTTTTAAAATGATTTTGAGTCAATTAAGGAGGCAATAATAACAA
>TARA_R110001583_G_scaffold7396_4_pt1 | contig 10605 bp, 9 predicted proteins | sample TARA_R110001583 | Tara Oceans TARA_R110001583 (sample SAMEA4398432) | marine metagenome | biome: Polar Biome; feature: [MES] marine water layer (ENVO:01000295) within the mesopelagic zone...; material: water (ENVO:00002006), including particulate matter (ENVO:01000060) such as...... | reverse complement strand
GCTGAACGTTTTGGAAGAAAAGGGGATTGGCTCTATTGCTTTCTCGCCCTTGGCACAAGGCGTATTGACCAAGAAATATTTAAAAGGCATCCCTGAAGATAGCAGGGCAAGCAAGGATGGCCGTTATTTGAAGGAGGACCAAATTACACCTGAAGTTTTGGACAAGGTAGGTCGACTCAATAAGTTGGCCGGGAATCGTGGACAAAGCCTTGCCCAAATGGCCATTGCCTGGTTGCTGAAAGACCAACGAATATCTACGGTACTTGTTGGTGTTAGTCGCACAGAACAATTGCTGGATAATTTGGAAGCGCTAAAGAACATTAATTTTAGCGGGGCAGAGCTGAAGGAGATAGAAAGTATTTTAGGGTAGTGGATAATTCTTATTTTCAGTCCGTTCTAAGTTGGATTAGTTTGAACAATAAATAATTTATTACCTTGATATCTTCAAATTGATTACAATTATGCCGAAAGCAAATAAGCAACATATCGTTAAGATATTGGAGACACATTATATTACCCATGATGTGAAACGTTTTGTGGTGGAAAGACCAGCGGGTTATAATTTTATCCCGGGACAGGCAACAGAGGTTGCCATTAATTTACCGGAATGGAAAGACCAATTGAGGCCCTTTACCTTTACCTCCATAATGGAACATGGATTCTTGGAATTTATGATCAAAATCTATAATGATCATGAAGGGGTGACCAATATGTTGGGCCGTACCCACGCTGGGGCAGAACTTATTCTTCATGAGGTTTTTGGAGCAATCCAATACAAGGGGCCGGGCGTTTTTATTGCCGGTGGAGCTGGTATTACACCTTTCATATCTATTTTTAGGCATCTATATACCCATAAGAACCTACATGGCAATAAATTGATTTATTCCAATAAAACGTCCGAAGACGTTATTATGGAAGAAGAATTGCAACAGATGCTCGGTGGTAATTTTATAAAAATATTTACCCGCGAGAATGTGGTGGGATTTAGGGGGAATAGGATAGATCGCAAATTTTTAATCGACAATATTTCCGACTTTGGCCAGAACTTTTATTTGTGCGGACCCAAAAAGTTTGTACAAAATATTACAGAACTGCTCTTGGATCTTGGCGCCTCAGCGGAGACCGTCATTATTGAAAAGTAAAGGTCGTCAATCTTAATTGATCTAAAATAATTACAAGCTGTATTAAAAAAGGTGGTCTGTACAGACCACCTTTTTTGGTTATAAATTCTGAGCCCATAGGCTTATTAATGTTAAGCAGATCTATGCCAAATCAAAACGATCCAAGTTCATCACTTTGGTCCAGGCCGCAACAAAATCTTTTACAAACTTATCTCCAGAATCCTCACAGGCATAAACTTCTGCAATGGCACGTAGCTCGGAATTGGATCCAAAAATAAGATCGGCGCGGGTGCCGGTCCATTTAAGTTGGCCCGTTTTACGGCTATGTCCTTCAAAGACGTCTTGGGAATCGGAAATAGCCTTCCAAGTGGTGTCCATGTCTAGTAAATTTACAAAGAAATCGTTGGTCAAGGACTCGGGCCTCTTTGTAAAAACTCCGTGCAGGGACCCGTTGTAATTGGTGTTTAGCACACGCATTCCCCCTATAAGTACGGTCATTTCGGGAGCGGTCAATGTTAATAATTGAGCCTTGTCAACAAGCATTTCCTCTGCCGTAACTTCGTATTTGTCTTTGAGATAATTTCTGAAACCATCTGCACGTGGTTCAAGTGGCTCAAAAGATTCCACATCGGTTTGCTCCTGGCTAGCATCGGTACGTCCAGGAGAAAAAGGAACCGTTACTTTCTTCGCGGCATTTTTTGCGGCCTCTTCTATAGCAGCGTTCCCTGCCAACACAATAAGGTCTGCCAAAGAAACTTTTTTGTTTCCGGATTGTGCGGCATTGAATTCTTTTTGAATGCCCTCCAATTTGTCCAAAACTTGGGCCAATTGTTTGGGGTTGTTTACCTTCCAGTTTTTTTGTGGTGCCAGTCGTATACGTGCTCCATTGGCACCGCCACGCTTGTCAGAACCTCTAAAAGTAGAAGCGGAAGCCCAGGCGGTAGAAACCAATTGGGATATGGAAAGACCCGTTGCCAAAATTTTGGCCTTCAGACCGGCAATATCCTTATCATTGATCAGTTCATGATCTACGGCAGGTACGGGATCTTGCCAAATCAATTCTTCCTTAGGTACTTCTGGTCCAAGATAGCGTGATACTGGCCCCATATCCCGGTGAACCAGTTTAAACCAGGCACGTGAATAGGCATCGGCAAACTCTTCTGGGTTTTCCAAAAAGTGCCTCGATATTTTTTCATAGGCCGGATCCATACGCAACGAAAGATCCGTGGTCAACATAAAAGGCGCATGCTTCACATCTGGATTATGGGCATCAGGAACCGTTCCTGCACCAGCATTGTTTTTAGGTTTCCATTGGTGGGCTCCAGCCGGACTTTTGGTCAATTCCCATTCGTAACCGAATAGATTTTTAAAAAAGGTATGGCTCCATTTGGTAGGGGTATCGGTCCAAGCGCCTTCTATACCACTGGTAATAGTATCCGCACCTACTCCGGTCCCATAGTTGTTCTTCCATCCAAGGCCTTGGGCTTCTATTCCTGCAGCCGCGGGTTCTGCTTCCACATATTTAGTAGGATCTGCGGCACCATGGGTTTTACCAAAGGTATGCCCCCCGGCAATAAGTGCCACGGTTTCGTAATCGTTCATAGCCATACGGCCAAAAGTATCGCGGATATAATGTGCGGACTCTACAGGGTCCGGATTGGCATTATGGCCTTCCGGGTTTACATAAATCAATCCCATGTGGGCAGCACCCAGAGGAGTTTCTAACTCCCCGTTTTCGGAATAACGTTCCTTGTTGCCCATCCATTCCGTTTCCGATCCCCAATATACATCTTGTTCTGACTCCCAAATATCCTCACGACCCCCTGCGAAACCAAACATTTTTAATCCCATGGACTCGTGTGCACAATTCCCGGCCAATATCAAGAGATCTGCCCAGGATAACTTCTTGCCATATTTCTTTTTTATTGGCCATAACAATAAACGGGCCTTGTCCAGGTTGGCATTGTCCGGCCAACTATTTAAGGGGGCAAAACGTTGCGATCCGGAACCGGCACCGCCACGACCGTCCTGTATACGATAGGTACCGGCACTATGCCAGGCCATACGTATAAAGAAAGGGCCATAATGTCCATAATCTGCCGGCCACCAATCCTGACTTGTAGTCATTAATTCGTAAAGATCTTTTTTTACGGCCGCCAGATCCAGTTTTTTAAATTCCTCCGCATAATCAAAATCGGGGTCCATAGGATCTACCAAGGTCGAATTTTGACGCAGAATATTTAACTTTAATTGATTCGGCCACCATTCGCGGTTGCTGGTACCCCCTCCTGCAGTCTGATGCAGTTCTCCATTTAAGAATGGGCATTGCGAGCTTGCTTCGTTTACATCCCATACTTTTCCGTTTGATGATGGGCTTGAATGTGTTTTATTCTCCATTTTATATAGTTTTAATAAGTTTTCGATTAGTTCACCCTTAAATTTACAATAATTTTTTCTGATGGATTTGAAATGCTTATCAATAAAACTTATGGATATTAGGGAAAACTTATGGCTCCAATAAAGTGGCTACAATTCTAGGGTTAAATTATAAAACCGGTCATATTCGGATGTATGTTCCCTTTTACAAATACTTATAATCCAAACTTTAGGAATAGTCACTACACCGGCTCAAAGTGAAAAAGATTCTTCTGAATTTTTTGGGTCGATAAAATCGAAGATTGAGTATTACTGGGATCTAGTGGTATCATCTGTGCTTCATTTTTATACATCCAAAAACATAGTATCCATTTATCCATCGAAATAAAAGATTTTTTACCTTAGGAATTAAATCATTGTATGTATCACAACAAGCTGTGAACAATAATTCTAACTTAAAAAATATGCTGGGCAGCGATCATTTGGAAATACATGAGACGGCATTTGTAACCTCTGCCTTTCGTGCTACTGATGTAAACTTAAGTGGGGATCATTTTGCCTATTTATGGAATAATCCAAAAGCAGAAAAATGGGCCGAAGAATATTTGACCAAGGTCTCCTCCGAGGAAACATTTACCCACTGTTTGAGGAACAGATATTTCTTGGATAAAATAAAGGAGAATATCATCAAAAATGGAATTGAGGTTTTGATCAATTTTGGGGCTGGTTTCAGTATGTATCCGTTTTTGCTGGATCAAAAAATCATCCACATTGAAATTGATAAACCTGAGATAGTGGCCCACAAAAAATATAAAATAGAACAATGGCAAAATGAGGATTTACTGCCCAAGCGAAATATACAGTTTGTAGGAGTTGATTTTAGTAAGGAATTTAAGGAGGGCTTATTGGCAACCATTGATTCTGTTAAGGGCAAAAAAAAGTGCTTTATTCTTATAGAGGGGGTTTTGTTCTTTTTGGATAGGGAAGAAACGGATAGCTTGTTTCAATTATTCAACCTCATTCAGGATACTGGAGATATTATTGGAAGTGCATCGTTTCAGGATAATTTGAAACAAACTTTGGCTTTTAAAAGGTTACTTAATTTTTTTGGGGAAAAGGTATCCAAAACCAAGGCGAGCGATTATCAAACCATTCAAGATTCGTATTATCGGGAAATATCAGGGTACAGTTTGGTGGATCATCAAGATTATTTTAGCTTATCCAAAACCTATAGTCATGAAATATTACAGGACAGGGAACTAATTTTAAATGAGAATTTTTACCTCTTGCAGAAAATATAATCTTAAACAATATTATGCGCCAAAGGAATGAATTAAAATTATGTACCTTGACCTAACACCAAACCTAGACCATGACCGGACATGAAAAAACTAAAATTTCCAACTGCCCAAACCATACTAATACTAATCGCTGTATTGGTGACCATATTAACATGGTTTGTTCCGGCCGGAAAGTATGATAGTCTGGCTTACAATGCCGAAAAAAACAGTTTCACCAAAATCAGTATTGGGGAAAGTGTAGAATTACCGGCAACGCAAGGAACTTTGGAAGGGCTGGGAATAAAAATTCCAATTGAAAAATTCATCAATGGCGATATTTATAAGCCCATTGGCATTCCCAATACCTTTAAGAAAATGGAGGCTCAACCCCAAGGTTTTTCAGCCTTGGTACAATCGCCCATAAAGGGAATAATTGCTGCCGCAGATATTATATTTTTAATTCTTATTATCGGAGGTCTAATTGGAATAATGAATCTCACTGGGGCATTCAATGCCGGAATATCCTGGATGGCCAAAGTACTTAAGGGCAGAGAATACATTCTAATTATTGCCGTAACAACACTAATTGCGCTTGGAGGCACTACTTTTGGACTTGCAGAGGAAACTATGGCGTTCTATCCTATTTTAATTCCCGTATTCTTGGCGGCCAAATACGATGCCATGGTTGGTCTCAGTTGTGTGTTTCTAGGTTCCAGTATTGGCACCATGTGCTCTACAGTAAATCCGTTTGCTACCATTATTGCCTCTGATGCGGCAGGAATAAATTGGACGACAGGGCTCAATAACCGTATCATTATGCTGCTCTTGTGTACCACCATCACCATAGTTTATATTCTTAGGTACGCCAAAAAAGTAAAAGCCGATCCTTCAAAGTCGATTATTTATGATCAAAAAGAGAACATTGAACATCTTTTTGGTTTGGATTCGATGAATACCAATGTAAAATTCACCCATAGACTGCGGTTGATTACCTTGGTATTTTCATTGAGCTTCGTAATCATGATAGTCGGAGTTTCCTTTTTGGATTGGTGGTTTGTGGAAATGACGTCCACATTTCTTGTTGGGGCCATAATCATTGGTATTATTGCGAGAATTAAGGAAAGCGACTTTGTGGACGCCTTCGCCAAGGGAGCGGCCGATTTGCTCAGTGTGGCCTTTATTGTGGGTATAGCAAGGGGGGTAACCATACTGATGGAGGACGGACTTATTAGTGATACCATTTTGTTTTATGCCAGTAACATCACCGAAGACATGCACAAAGGGGTATTTGCCAACGTAATGCTTTTTATTTACGGGGGTTTATCGTTTTTTATGCCATCTTCTTCTGGTATGGCCGTATTGACCATGCCTATTTTTTCTCCTCTGGCAGATACGGTCCATATAGGCAGGGAAATAATTGTCGACACCTACCAATACGGTATGGGCTTATTCCATTTGATCAATCCCACAGGTTTAATCCTGGCAGCATTGGCCATAGTTAAAATAGGATTCAATAGGTGGTTGAGGTTTGTGATTCCCCTGATGTTGATTTTGGTCCTCGCTACGATGATTTTTTTGACTGTTTCAGTGTATACCAATTGAATGCAGAACTAATCTCTTTTTAAGAATAACCGGCAATTCTTTACAGGAATTAAGGTCAAATAACTAACTTTAGTAAATGAAAACGGGAAGGCTATGCCTGCCGTTTTCTGTGACTATGTATGACAAGTGAAATTAATATATGTATATACGATCGCACCTAATAGAAGTATTGTCAAGGCCTGCTTTTGGGTAATAATTACATCAATAAAAATAAAACGGAAATGGAAAAGACAAAAATAATGGTACAAGCTACCATTTCTGAAGGAATGGATAAGGTTTGGGATTATTATACCAATCCGGAACACATCGTAAAATGGAATTTTGCTTCGGACGATTGGCACTGTCCATATGCATCCAATGACATGCAGGTAGGTGGAAAATACATGGCGCGAATGGAAGCTAAGGACGAAAGTTTTGGGTTCGATTTTGAGGCCGTTTATGATGAAGTAGAACCCAACAAACACTTTACCTATACCATGCCTGATGGGAGGCAGGTAAAGGTCACCTTTTACGAGCTAAATCATAAGACAACTGTGAAGGTAAACTTTGATGCTGAAACCGAAAACTCCTTAGAAATGCAGAAAGAAGGCTGGCAGTCCATCCTTGATAACTTTAAAAAATATACAGAATCCAATTAACTTAGGTGCAAATTGCTGCAATCGGGTACTTTGCTTAAAAGTTCAATATAACTAAAATTGGGCGCTATTGGATTATTGGATATCGCCCCAAATTTGATCCAATAAAAAGATAATTGAGTAACTTTGCCTTTGGAAAATATGAAAAACAGAACCCACATATTATTAACGCTTGTTTTTTTGCTGTTTCTTTCGACCAGTGATGTTTCGGCCTGTGGAACTTCTAAGGAGGAATCCAGATCTGAAAATATCCATTCCTGCAGCAAGGACCATAATTCTGAAGATAAGTCATGTTGCGACTCCGAAACAGACAAAGAGGATGAGGGATGTAACGGAAATTGTAGTAATAATTTGTGCCACTGTCCAGTTGTGGTAAATACTCTCCTCTATTTAAACGGATTTGAAGTAAAATTATCAAATATCAATACTGAATTGGAAAATGATTGGGCTTATATCCAGCAAATTCCAAAATTGGTTTATCTCCCCATTTGGCAACGCCCCAAAATAGGTTAACTATATCATGATAGCCATAGGTCTGTCCTATTATTTTTGGTCAGAATCTATGTGATAACCTAGAATAATTAGTTTTTATAAATCGAAAAGGGATTCCCAAATTCCTTTTTATCAAATATGAGTACGATGAAAAATTCAATAAAATTATTGATGGCAATTTCCGTATTGCTATCCTTTGTAGCGGGTAATGCGCAGAGAGAAAACTTAAAATCAGAATCTGTAAAAATTTATGGAAACTGCGCCATGTGCGAGAAAACCATTGAAAAAGCAGGTAATCTAAACAATGAAGCCAAGGTAGATTGGGACAAGGACACGAAAATGGCCATTATTTCCTTTGACAGTCTGGCGACCTCCAAAGAAGAAATTCTTAAGAGAATTGCACTGGCAGGTTATGATAGTGAACTCTTTTTTGCTCCGGAAGATACCTATGCCAATTTACCGGAATGTTGCCAATATGAAAGGGCCAAGAATGATTCCCATAATATGGAGGCGCATAAAAAGAAAAAGACTGCCGAACATTCACAGCATGGAGCCATGGCCCAGGAGTATCAAGGCAAAAATCCACTTGCAGGTGTAATTGAACACTATTTTTCGGTCAAGGATGCCTTGGTAAGCACAGATGGTTCCTTGGCTTCCAATAAGGCTGAAATACTTTTGAAATCGGCAACGGAGGTGGAAATGGATAAACTTCCAATGGAGGTGCATATGACATGGATGAAGGTACTGAAAGATCTCAAGGCAGATATAGGAAATATAGCGGCCACAAAGGACGTTGGTGAACAAAGGGTTTATTTTAAGTCCTTATCAAAAAATATGTTTGAGGTAATAAAGGTTTCCAAATCGGAAACACCCGTTTATTATCAATTTTGCCCTATGGCAGATGGTGGAAAAGGTGCCAATTGGCTCAGTTTGGAGGAAGACATCAGAAACCCTTATTATGGCTCCCAGATGCTAAGTTGTGGCAAAACCATTGAAACCATAAAATAACTCGGACATGACCAATTACAAATATTGTTTGGCAGTATTTATACTAATACTGTCCGAACATTTTGGCTATGGCCAAAATGTAGTTAGATACGATTTAACCGTAACGGACACCATTGTTAATTTTTCGGGCAAGGAAAAAAGAGCTATTGCCGTTAACGGGCAGATTCCTATGCCAACACTAACCTTTACAGAAGGGGACATTGCCGAAATTGTGGTACATAACAAGCTAAAGGAAGGGACCTCTTTGCATTGGCACGGGGTATATCTGCCCAATAAGGAGGATGGTGTACCTTTTTTGACCCAAATGCCGATTGCACCGAACACTACCCATACCTATCGTTTTCCAATTATTCAAAATGGAACACATTGGTATCACAGTCATAGTGGTTTACAGGAACAAATAGGAATGTACGGATCCTTGGTTCTAAAGAAAAAGGATACGGACCCCACCTTTAGGGAGGGTATTGATGATTAGCCAACTGTTCCTGTAATTTTGAGCGAATGGACCGATATTAAACCTGAAAATGTGCATAGAATGTTACACAATGCCAATGATTGGGGTGGAATTAAAAAAGGTACTGTTCAGAGTTATTCTGAGGCCATTAAGGCGGGGCATTTTAAAACTAAATTGGAAAACGAATGGAAACGTATGCTGGCCATGGATGTCAGTGATGTGTATTACGATAAATTTCTTATCAATGGGAAGAATGTAAGTCAACTTTCCCAATTTAAAGCTGGGGACGAAGTACGGTTACGTATAGCGAATGGCGGGGCCTCGTCTTACTTTTGGCTCTCTTATGCAGGGGGTAAGATGACTGTTGTAGCAAATGATGGCAATGACATAGAACCTGTTGAGGTAGACAGATTGATTATAGGTGTTTCGGAAACCTATGACGTTGTGGTTAGTATTCCACAGGAAGGTACGGCCTATGAATTCTTGGCCACCCCTGAGGACCGTACCAAGTCGGCCTCGATATATTTAGGAAATGGTATCATTCAATTGAAAAGTAGAATGCCAAAACTCAAGTATTTTGAAGGAATGGAAATGATGAACGGCATGATGAATATGGACGGCTCCATGGATGATATGGGTATGGATATGTCCCTTCAACAAATGGATATGAACACGGTGATGTATCCAGAGGTTAGCGGTAGTGGTGATATGAAAAAGGACGATAATATGGACCACTCGGGTCATTCCATGACACCAGCTCAAGATTTGGTGACCCTGAATTATGGCATGTTGAAAGCACCACACCCTACCTCCTTACCAAAAGATGCCCCCGTAAGGGAATTGCGCTTTGAGCTTACAGGTAATATGAACCGTTACGTGTGGAGCATGGACAATAAAGTGCTTTCGGAAACAGATAAAATCCTGATCAAAAAGGGGGAGAATGTACGGATTACACTTTACAACGGATCTATGATGAGGCACCCCATGCACCTGCACGGACATGATTTTAGGGTGCTGAACGGGCAAGGGGAATATGCACCCTTAAAGAACGTTTTGGATATTATGCCTATGGAAACGGACACCATAGAGTTTCTGGCAAATGCCGAAGGCGATTGGTTTTTTCACTGTCATATTCTTTATCACATGATGGCAGGAATGAACCGCGTATTTTCTTATGAGCAGCAAGCCCCCAATCCATATCTGCCCGATAAGAAATGGGCCTACAAAAAGTTGCAAAAGGAAAGTAATGAATTCCATTTTATGGCAGAAAACGATTTTGCATCCAATGGTAATGACGGGAGGGCCATGTTGCAAAATACCCGTTGGAGTATGGGCACCGAATGGCGATTGGGATATCATGATGACCATGGTTATGAAAGTGAAACCCATATTGGCAGATATATTGGAAAGAACCAATGGTTTATGCCTTTTGTTGGGTTCGATTGGCGTTATCGAAAAACAGAGGGCATGGCTGAGAAAAACATTTTTGGTCAAGGAAATACTAAGGATAACAGGGCTGTTTTAAGTATTGGGGCCGAATATACCTTACCTCTGTTGGTAACCTTGCAGGGAGAGGTGTTTACGGATGGGTATGTACGATTTCAATTGATGCGTGAAGACATTCCTATTAGCCCCAG
>TARA_R110001583_G_scaffold85235_2_pt1 | contig 10607 bp, 16 predicted proteins | sample TARA_R110001583 | Tara Oceans TARA_R110001583 (sample SAMEA4398432) | marine metagenome | biome: Polar Biome; feature: [MES] marine water layer (ENVO:01000295) within the mesopelagic zone...; material: water (ENVO:00002006), including particulate matter (ENVO:01000060) such as...... | reverse complement strand
TTCGTCAAACGTTTGGCCACACCATTTAACGAGACAAAAGCCTTTGAATTAGGCTTGATCGATGAAAAGGGTAAGAAATTAAAGAAAGCATCTTCTAAAGAAGAGAAGAATGCTATGACATACTATGATAGATTAATCTTTAATCTAAAAAGAGTCTTAGCCAAAGTAACTGGTATTGAATCTAAATTTACTACTTTTGCCGCTGCACTATTCTTATTAAAAGAAAGTGAAAAGCCTAAAGAACAAAGAAGACAGTTTATATCAGAAAGTGATTTTTATGATTTTAAGAGAGAGAACGCCGTATTAATAGAGAGTTTATTATTGACAGAAGATGCACCTGCTAATGCAGTAGGTAGTGGTAATATCGCCGGTGCGGGCGATGGGGAAGATCCTCCTATGAGAAAAAAAGTAATAGCTAATTACAAGAAAAAGAATAAAGCACAAGCAAATACAGTAGGCCGTAAAACTTATTCTGCTATTAGAACCGCATAAAGAAATAATCAAAGGAAAAAGAAATGCTTACAGAATTATTCGCATGGCTAACATTACAAGTAGATTGGGTTTGGTTAGTAATCGGCCTACTAGTCGGTTGGAATTTAATCAAACAACCAGTATGGGTAAGTGATATTCTCACATGGGTGAAAACTAAAGTACTAAGCATTTTTGGAAGGTAATATAAAATGGACTTTGAATTTACTATAGAGCAACTAGAAGATATGCTTCCTAAGTGTAAACGTATCAATGACCTCTATGATGCTATTCTTGATGTATGTCCAAGATATGAAATTACTTCTAAAGATAGATTGGCCGCATTCTTAGCACAATGTGGGCATGAGAGTAATAATTTTAACACACTCAAAGAGAATTTAAATTATTCGGCTTCGGCTTTAAAACGTGTTTGGCCAAGACATTTTAATGAAGAGAATGCGGAAGAATATCATAGACAACCAGAAAAAATCGCTAATAGAGCGTATAGAAATCGTATGGGTAATGGTGATGAAGAATCCGGTGATGGTTGGAAACATCGTGGTCGTGGGGCTATACAGCTTACTGGGTTTAACAATTACTCTAAATTTTCTAATGATATTAATATGGATGTAGACGAAGCAGTGGAATACTTAGAAACATTCGAAGGTGCTGTAGAAAGTGCCGCTTGGTACTGGTATAATAATGGCTTAAATGAAATGGCAGATGATAGAGATAATACCGCTATGACTAAACGTATTAATGGCGGTACTCATGGTCTAGAAGATCGTAAAGAACGTTATGTACTTAATCTAGAAGTATTATTAGGATAATATGATGTTTGGTGTTAGTGGTATTGCGCTTAAAATTGCTTTATTATTAGGTGTAGTAGGTGCTGCGGGTGGTGCGTGGTTTTATGTTCAGAGTTTAAGAGCCGAATTAGATGCCGCCTCTGTCCGTACTGCCCGTGCTATGGATGTAGTAAATGAACAAGCTATTACCATGCAACAACTACAACATGATATGAAATTGATGCAAGAAGTTACTAATAAACTTAATATTAAAATGGAAAATGCTGAAAAAAGTGTCAGTGTTTTAAATAATAAATTTGATAAAAGAAGAGATATAGCTAATGAAGCAGTAATTAATCCTGCTAAAATAGAAAAAACTATCAATCGTGCTACATTACATGCCTTACGTTGTAATGAATTAGTTACTGGTGCTGAACCTTTACCTAATGAGACTAATAGTCAATGTCCAGATTTGGTACCAGGTAAATATGTTAAACCAGTAGATGATATTAGAAGTACTATAAAATGAATAAATTAATTGTACCAGGCCTTCTAGTAGTATTATTAGCATTAGCTTCTTGTAGTAATGTAAAAGAATTATTAACTATTAAACCGGTAATAGTAGAGAAACCTGCTTTAATTGTTCCTAAGACTCGACCCGTCAAAAGTGAACTTGTTAGTTTCATTGTTATAACAAAAGATAATATGGAAGCTAAGTTTAAAGAGTTAGGGAAGAGTGAAAAAGATGTAGTAGTATTTGCATTAACAAATGATAGTTATAAAGCTTTGAGTTTAAGTGTGGCTGATTTGAGAAGATATATAATACAACAGAATGCAGTTATCAAAGCCTATAAAGAATATTATGAACCAGTCAAGGACAATATCAAAAAGAAATAAATATGAAAGACATAAGACAACAATTTGCTCAAGAATGTGAAAATATAGAACAAGATATCAAAGATTTTACATCGTTACTTAGAGATACTAATTTACCTGAAGATTACCCTATACCGTGGGACGAGATCTTAAAACCCTTTTTTGTGGGTGTAACTTTGCATTAATAAGAAAAGAGTATAAACATGGAAGATAATAGCAAAAATAAAGTAGACTGGTGGTGGCATGCCCCAGAATATTTTAGTAGATGGAGACTATTCCCTAGAGCATTCATCACAATGTATATCTATTTGCTATACGAAGTAACTACTTGGTTTATGGCATTACCAGAACCAAATAACGCACAAGCAGGCCTTGTTAGCGTAGTAGTAGGTGCGGGTGCTGCATGGTTTGGTTTATACGTTAATAGTGTGAGTAGTAGTGGAAAAGGTAAAACTAGCCCTGTTACTAAAGCCAAAGAGTCGGCTGAAAAGCCTGTTGTTAAGTAAGTACATGGAAAGTATAGAAAGTGTAGACACTAATATAAAACTTCTTCAAAAAGAAGTAGCTTCTTTCCAACAGATCTTAGCAAAATACGATATAACCATTATAAAGATTACAGATGTGGTTAATAAATTCGATAAAGTAATAGCAGTGCAACAATCTAAAATAGAGACCCAAGAAAAGGCCATAGAGATAATTCATAAACGTATCGATGATATGAAAGACGAACTACATGATGAATTTAATAATCACTATCATTCCATACTAGAAGAAATTAAAGAACTACAAAAATCTCAATTAAGACACGCATCCGAAATGTCTAAACGAGTAGATGCTTTAGAGAAATGGAGATACATAGTTATGGGTGGTGCTGTAGCATTAGGGTTTCTTTTATCTAAAATACCCTTTGAAGCACTATTCTAATAACACCTAATATACTCTATACTCTGACTACATAGTAATAATACCACTTGTCAACCCCTATGTCAAGTAAAAAATGACAGAAACGTCAAAAAATATTTCTTGACATATCCTACTTTTTGCTATATAATCTAAGCTTAAATGGGAGATAAGTATGCTTTGGGTTGATACGAAATACGCCAATTTGCTTTCATCAAAATTAGAACGATATAGCGTCAAGAGTCATAATCCATTCTTGGCCAATTTTCGTTGTCCTATATGTGGTGATAGTTCTAAAAATAAAAGCAAGGCTAGAGGGTATTTCTATCCAAACAAAGCAGGGTTAGTCATGAAGTGCCACAACTGTGGAGTGACTATAGGATTTAGTAAGCTAATTGAAAAACTTGATTATATGTTATATCAACAGTATTCATTAGAAAAGTTCGGTAAAAAGAAGATAGAAAACAATCTTAAAAATACATTCGACTTTACAGCTAAATTTAAGTCTAAGCCTATATTACAATTACCTGATTTTATTATAAATCTAGAAGAAATAAAAATGGTACATGGCAATAAACACCCTGCCGTAGAATACTGTATGAATCGTAAGATACCAGAGAATAAATTTAAGTATATATATTATATCAAAGACATCTCAAGAGTATCTGAAATAGCAATAGAGTATAAAGATAAGATCAAGACTAATGAACAAAGAATAGTATTACCATGTCTCAATAGACAAGGCAAACCAATAGGCTTTGGTATGAGAGCTATGGATGATAATAAGTTACGTTATATGAATATTAGATTAGATGAGAATGAGCCTATGTTATTTGGTTTAGAACGAGCTAATTTCAAACAGCCATTGATATGTGTTGAAGGCGCTTTCGATAGTTTATTCTTATCGAATAGTGTTGCTGTTAATGGTAGTGATATGAAGAAAGCTATGGATATTCTACCAGATGATACAATATATGTATTTGATAATCAACCGAGAAATCGGGAAGTCTGTAAAAAAATGAAGAATATAATAAAAAATGGTAAGAAGGTCTGTATCTGGTCAAATAATATATATGGGAAAGATATTAATGATATGGCTAAGATAGGATACAGTGTTGAAAAGATTATATATAGTAACTCATATTCAAACTTAGAAGCGGACCTTGCATTCGCTAGATGGAGAAAGTGTTAATGGCATGGCCCGCAAAGAATAGACCCCGAAAAGGTCGTCGTAAATTAGGTTCTACTAAAAGAAAGAATAGAAATAAAAACAAAAAGAAATAAATATGGAAAGGTGAAATATAAATTATGAGTGAATTTAGTACTAAGTTGATATCTATTACAAGACCGTATGAAGATAATGCAGGATATGGAGTTACTCTAGATACGCCAGAAGAATTAATTGCTTATTGTGCTAGGGTTTCAAGCCCAGATAATCAAGACAATAAAAGCACGGCTGACAAATTATTAAAATATTGTATTCGGAACTCTCATTGGTCTATCTTTGAGATGGTGGATGCTACTATTGAAATAGTATGTACCAGAGATATTGGTAGACAAATTCTAAGACATAGATCATTTAGTTTTCAAGAGTTTAGTCAACGTTATGCTGAAGCTATCGATTTTGTAAGAGGAGAAGCTAGGTTACAAGATACCAAGAATAGACAAAATAGTATTGAAATTGTTGATAAAGAATTAAGAGATCTCTGGGAAGAAATGCAAACGGATGTGTTAATTTTAGCTAAAAAGCATTATAAACATGCTTTGAATATGGGTATTGCTAAAGAAGTTGCTAGAAAGATTCTTCCAGAAGGCCTTACTAAGTCTCGTATGTATATGAAGGGGTCATTAAGATCTTGGTTACATTATTGTGATTTAAGAAGAGGTAATGGAACACAAAAAGAACATAGGTTAATAGCAGATAGTTGTTGGGAAATTTTAAGCAAAGAATTTCCATCCGTATTTTCAGTCGTAGAGGGACAATAAATGAGTAATCATCTTCCAACCGAGTATCAGCAATTCATTCATCTTAGTAGATATTCCCGCTATCTTTGGGATGAAAAACGAAGAGAAACTTTCCCGGAAACCATTGCTCGTTATTTTAATTTCTTTGAAGAAGACCTAGATGAAAAACATAACTTTAAACTTACACCAGAAGACCGTGAAGAATTAGAAAATGCTGTACTCAATCAAGAAGTAATGCCTTCTATGCGTTGTCTTATGTCCGCTGGACCAGCATTAAAGAAAGAAAATGTAGCTGGTTATAATTGCTCTTATCTTGCTATCGATCGTGTACAAGCATTCGATGAACTCCTCTATATTCTTATGAATGGTACAGGCGTCGGTTTCTCCGTAGAAAGACAGCATGTTTCTAAGTTGCCTGTTATAGCAGAAGATTTCTATAACACAGATATTGTAATTTATGTAAAAGATTCTAAGATAGGTTGGGCTAAGTCATTAAAAGAACTTATGGCTCTATTATATCAAGGCCAAGTTCCAAACTGGGATATCTCTAAAGTACGACCTGCTGGTTCAGTATTAAAGACCTTTGGTGGTAGAGCTTCTGGTCCAGAACCCTTAGTAGATTTATTTCACTTTGTAGTTAATATTTTCAAGAATGCTCATGGTCGTAAATTGACTTCATTAGAATGTCATGATATTGTATGTAAGATTGCTGAGATTGTAGTAGTTGGTGGTGTTCGCAGATCTGCACTTATTTCATTATCAAATTTAAATGATGATCGTATGAGAGATGCTAAGGCGGGTCAATGGTGGGAACATAATCCACAAAGAGCCCTATCAAATAATTCGGCTTGTTATACAGAACGTCCCGACATCGGTATCTTTATGGATGAATGGAAGGCTCTATATAATTCTAAGTCTGGTGAACGAGGTTTATTCAATCGTGCCTCTGCTAAAATTCAAGTAGAACGTACAGGCCGTAGAGATGTAGATCATGAGTTTGGAACTAATCCTTGCTCAGAAATTATTTTGCGTGATCGTGAATTCTGCAATCTGAGTGAAGTTGTTATTAGAGAAAATGATGATTTAGAGACGTTAAAGAATAAGGTTCGTATTGCTACTATTCTAGGTACCTTTCAATCTACATTAACTAATTTCAGGTATCTATCAAAGAAATGGAAAGAGAATTGTGAAGAAGAAAGACTATTGGGTGTATCTCTAACTGGTATCATGGATAACAATCTGACCAATGGTAAGGCGGATGAAGCTTGGCGAAATGATAGTTTAAGAGGATATGTCAACACAAAAATGGTATTGGAGACTCTTAAAAATGTTGCTATTGAAACAAATAAAGAATGGGCTGAAAAGATTGGTGTGCCACAATCGGTGTCAGTTACTTGCGTTAAGCCTTCTGGTACTGTTAGTCAACTTGTTGATGCTGCCAGTGGCATTCATGCACGACATAATCCTTACTATGTACGAACGGTTCGTGGAGATAAAAAAGACCCTCTTACGATAATGATGCGTGATTTTGGTTTTCCTCATGAAGACGATGTAACGAAACCTGAACATACTACAGTATTTTCTTTTCCTATGAAATCACCAGAAAATTCGATATTCCGAATGGATATGTCGGCCATTGAACAACTAGAATTATGGAAAGTATATCAAGATTCCTGGTGTGAACATAAACCATCTGTTACCATTTCTGTCAAAGAAGAAGAGTGGATGGACGTGGGAGCTTGGTGTTATAAGTATTTTGATTACATGAGTGGAGTATCTTTTCTACCTTTCAGCGATCATACATATAGACAAGCACCTTATCAAGATATTGATAAAGATACATATGATGCGTTATTAAAAACTATGCCATCAGAAGTATCATGGGGTTTGCTTAAAAACTATGAATTGTCCGATACTACAACGGCAAGTCAAGAGTTAAATTGTACTGCGGGAGGCTGCGAAATTCTATAAGGAGATAAGATATGACAGTTCAGACTAATGAATGTAATTTATGTGATGCTGAATTTGATATTATGCACACAGAAGACAGTGTTATCAAATACTGTCCATTCTGTGGAGAAGATTTAATTAAAGATAGTGTTGAGGAAGATTGGTTGGATGATTATGAATGGGATGATGATTCATAGATGTACTCAAATCCTTGGATCTATCAAGGTGAAATATTTAATGAGAATTTAGTTGACAAATACTATGGAATGGTGTATTGTATTACTTGTAAACTTGATGGAAGAAAATATATAGGCCGAAAGACATTTTGGTTTATGAGAAAAAAACGAGGTGCTAAAAGACGTTCTAAATTAGAAAGTGATTGGAGAGTATACTATGGCTCAAGTGAAGTTCTAAAAGAATTGATTAAAGTATCTGGTAAAGATCATTTTCACCGTGAAATATTATCTTTACATAAAACTAAAGGCGCTATGAATTATACTGAAGTGAAAGTTCAATTTCAGGAAAATGTTTTAGAGTCTAACGACTATCTAAATGATAATATAAATGGTAAGTACTTCAAATCGAGAGTGGAAAAGTGGAATGAATGAATCTGAATTGATATATAAAAGTTTCTATAAAACTTTAGATAGAGCCCCATTAAATGATATTGTTAAGACAAAAAAAGGGCTCCATCTATATCGTAAGTTACAAGCAGAAATTAAACATTTTCAACGAATTCAAAATGTCACGTTATCGTCATCCTCTTGGTGGTCAGAAAAAGCATCTAAAGAACAAGAAGAATATTTTAAGAGTGGTATTGTAATCTATAATAATTTCATCGGCTCTAGTGTCGATGTGGATAATATTAAAAAAGAATTCGATAGCTATCCAATGGGCGTTTCTAAAAATAATAGAAATATCATATCTCAAAATAGGGACAAGGGTCGCCTTCTGTATAATGTATCAGATCTGATTTTTCCTATTGTATGGAATTTAATCGGTGGTACAGAGAAAGAAGTAGAAACTAAATTTCGTAATAATACATTCGCTCAAAGGGTTCAAAATACACCTTTAGAGAAAGACCATCAAAAATTAATCCATCTAGATACTTATTTTCCAGCTATCAAATTCTGGTGGTTCCCAGAAGGCGTAACTAAATCTAATGGACCTCTATGTTATGTTAAGAATAGTTGTTATGCTAATGAGAAGTTACAAATGTGGTACTATAAACAAAGTGTAGATGTATGTGAAAAGAGTTATGAAAGTTGGAGAGGTAAAGACCATACAGAAGGTTCATTCCGTGTGAGTGAAGAAGAACTAGCTGAATTGGGCCTAGAATTACAACCCGTAGAAGTTCAAGCAGATACCTTAGTAATCGCTAATGTAGCTGGATTTCATAGTCGAGGAGATGCTACTGAAGAACATATTAGAAATTCTGTTCATGGAAGTATTAGATTAGACTTACCTTTGGAGTGATAAAATGCTAAAACTATATTCAAATATTATAGAAAATAAATTGTTACATATGATTTATTATGAAGATGATTTAGATAAGACCCGAGATTTTCGATTTGACGTTGCACCTGAAGAACAATTTATTCAGGTATCTGCTTTAAAGTTAGAAGCAGGAAAGACATTTCGACCTCACAAGCATATTTGGAAAGAAGCACCAGAGCCAGAAGTTGTTGCTCAAGAGTCATGGTGTGTTATGAAAGGCCGAGTTAAAGCACACTTCTATGATTTAGATGATTCTTTGCTTGGAGAATATGAATTAAGTGCGGGTGATATCTCTTTAACATTTGAGGGAGGACATTCATATACTATTCTAGAAGATGCTAAAGTGTATGAATATAAGACGGGACCTTATCAAGGTGTTGAGAAAGACAAGGTTTTCTTAGAGTAATGTTTCATTATAATATAAGGGGTGGTCTTGGTACTCAAGTCTTACAGTTTGTTAATGTCTATGCTGATGCATTAGAAAAGGGATTGACAGATGAGAGGCTTGAGATCACCCTTAATTTCGGTAATTACGATGATTGGTTTTATTCTAACCCAGGCAATCATATAGTAGATTTAGATTTTATTTCATTACTATTTGATTTTGAACCATTCCCTAATATTAAGAATAAAATAGGTACTAATAAATCAAATTGTTTTAATAAGAAATCTGCTATAAATATGGTTAAGTATCGTGATAAAATCATTGATCTTATGAAATTTAAGTCTTATTCTTTCACACCATTTGATAAAGAATATGTATTGCATACTAGAACTAAGGATAGACAACTGATTTCTAGGAATGAATATATATACTATATGAATAAATTTGATAGTGGAATTATTATTGGAGACGATTCGAAGTTCTGTAAATCTTTAACTGAAGAAAATGACAATTGGAGTTTAAGTAATAATGAAACATCCGTGAACGACTGGCTTTCATTAGCCACTGGAAATAATAAAGTAATATCTTCATTCACAACATATACATTGGCCGCTGCTTATTTCAATCCTAACTCTAAATTTTATATTCTAAAAAATGACCCCAAGAAACTGGTAAGAAACAGTGATTGGGAGACAGTAGACTATTTTATTAAAGAGTTTAATAATCTGGAGTATGCATATCTTGAAAATATCACTATACACAACTAATGATAAAACTAGATCTATACTTAAATCTTATGGCCACGAATTAGTAAACAAAGACTATACTAATCCGGATTATATTATATGTTATAGGACTTATGACATTATATCTGAAGAAGTTATTAAGAATGCTAAGATAGGTGCTATCAATTTTCACACAGGTCCTCCTCAATATCCTGGACGTGGTAGTGTAAATCATGCACTATATAATAATGAGACTGAATTCGGAGTTACGGCGCATTTGATTTCACATCCCATTGATAGTGGACAAATATTAGATGTTAGATTTTTTGATATAGATAGAGGTGATAATGTAGAAAGTTTGTGGGAAAAAACTGAAGAGAACTTATTGATTATGTTTAGAGATTTCTGTATGGGTTTAAATGAGCCAGACTATCTTTCTATGAAAATGGAACAAAATTATGATTATAAATGGAAAGGTAAAGCTAATAAAATGAAACAGATTGATAAATTACAAGTAGTACCATTGAATTGTACAGAGGAAGAATTGAAGAGTATTATTCGTTCTACTTATACCCCTGAATTTAGACCGAAAATTATTATGCACGGCTATGAGTTTATTATGAAAGAATTAGAAATTAAGGATAAAAAGTAAATGGCAGAGTACAATGCATGGCCTATTGGTAATATACCAAAAGAATTTCAACGGCCTGAACTAGACCAAGTTAAGGAGTTAGGTTATGAATGGAAAGACCCCAGAGATGTTGTTGATATGTTTGAAAAGAAAGTGGCTAAGTTTGCAGGTAGCAGATACGCCGTCGCTGTTGATTGTTGCTCTCATGGTTTGTTTCTGGCTCTACAGTGTCTGAAATTCTATAGAAAATCATTATCTGATATTACTATTCCAAATAATACATATATATCAGTACCCATGTTAATCTTACAAGCAGGTTTTAATTTACAATTTGAAGAAAGGATATGGTCTGGAATATATCAACTAAAGCCTTATAACGTATGGGATGGAGCTACTCGATGGACTAAGGGGATGTATAAGGG
>TARA_R110001583_G_scaffold107869_2_pt1 | contig 10611 bp, 1 predicted proteins | sample TARA_R110001583 | Tara Oceans TARA_R110001583 (sample SAMEA4398432) | marine metagenome | biome: Polar Biome; feature: [MES] marine water layer (ENVO:01000295) within the mesopelagic zone...; material: water (ENVO:00002006), including particulate matter (ENVO:01000060) such as...... | reverse complement strand
GAGAAGCGCGCCCCGTAATTACGGATCAAGGCGGAGTTACAGAGAGCGGAAACCTAAAGGTTACCGATTCTACAGCTGAAGTAGTCGACCTACTATGTGAAGGAGTAATGGAGGGTCTTGTTAGTGGATCCTATACCTACAACGGCAGCAAAGGTAACACGGGTTTTTACGAAACAGGTTTTGCCGCTTACACAACGACAGGAACGGCTGGACTCCCAGCCTCCACCGAATTGGGTTTCTTGCGTTCAATTTATTGGAATGACTTGCCGGTTGTGGACTCAAATGGGTACTACAACTATTCCAATATAAACGTTGAATATCACAAAGGAAATCCAGAAGGAAACTTGCCCGCATTACGAAGCGACTTGCCCGCGTCCGAAGAGAGCCTTGATCTTACAGTCGAAAGACCCATAGGAGAAAGACTTTACGGACTCTCTACCCAAGGAGGCTCCTATACAGCAAACCTAGACAAACTAGCGAGCAGCGCCGCCGTAGATACAGTAGCCAAGACCTACAGTATTCTCAACAAAGAGTGCACCTCCGTGGAAGTAAGGATAAAAGTCAACCAACTTTTTGAGCAAATAAGAAACGAAGATGCCCCTCGCGATCAAAAGGAGGGAAGAAAACCTGCCCCTGTAGGATACGGGGACATTAAGGCTCGTTCCGTAGACTATTATATTTATTACCAACCAATCTTTGACGATAGGTTCAACCAAGTTTCAGCGACCTCTTCTCCACCTTCTGACACAACTCCACAAGCATGGTCAAACCCTAAGCTGCAGACAATAACCGGCAACGTAGAACAAGTATATATAAAAAATACAAAAATTGATTTCCGAACAGGAGTATATAGCGAAATCCCATCCCCCTATCCCTCCATGCCGGGATTTGCCGGTTGGAGAATAAAAATAATCCGAATTACTCCCGAGTCATTAACGGCTTACCTCAAAAACCAGACATACGTCGATTCTATTGTGGAAATATACGGGACTAAACTACGCTACCCCTATAGCTCCATGGTTTATTCTAAATTTGATGCAGAATTTTTTAACCGTATCCCAAGTAGGTCATACGACACGAAATTAATAAAGGTTAAAGTCCCAAACAATTACAACCCCATCAAGAAGACTTATGGCATAAGCGACGCCATACTTGTAAACCCATTTGGGAGAGATGGCGGTAGCGCTACATGGCCCCAAAGTGTAAAAGTAAAATCTCGCCTTAAGATTGGCCAAGTAATCACGTTTGAGGGGGGAGCAGAACTGTACTTGACTGGAGACACCCCAGACATAACTTACCCAGCCAATTTTTACCAAGAACCAAATACCCACAGTCTTTTACATTTTGACGGAGACAATAACGATACGTCTACGGTCGACTCAAGTACTTACCCAATACAAATCCTTTTAAATGCAGACGCTGAACTTTCCACAACGCAATACAAATTTGGAACTGCTAGCCTTTACCTAGACGGCACCGGAGCTAGTGCAACATTAGGAGCAAGCAACGGTTCTTCATTTGCGTGGAGTAATTCCAGCTGGGGAATTGAATGTTGGGTAAGGCCAGACAGCGGATCTTTATCTGCTGACCGGATGATTTTTGACTCGGACGGGGTAATTTACTTACAAACAAACACGGACGGAAAAGTAGTCTTACGTGCCAAAGACCAGACAACTGGCAACCAATTTTTAACTATCACTACCACCCAAGCTTTAACTGTGGACACATGGCACCACATAGCGGCCGTAAGAAACGGCAACGACTTTAAAATTTATATAGATGGAACCAGTTACGCCAACGCCACCTTCACGAACACTATCAAGACTGCTAGTGCAGCCTCCACAATAGGGGAATATGAGTCGGGTTCTTCACAGTACTTCAAAGGATACATAGATGAATTCCGCATAACAATCGGAGAAGCCCCTTACACCGCCAACTTCACCCCGGCTACAACAGCTTTTCCCAACCCTTATCTAATTACAAATTACGGAACTCTTACGTCAGGAGCCGCTTACAAATTTGGAGCAAGCCAATCAACAACCCCATCCGGAGGAATTTCCAACCACGCTAATCCAATCTCCACCGAAACAGGAGCCACCACAGAAGGATATTCGGGCGGTACAGAAGCGGACAATTTCTGGGATGGAGGATTCAAACAAGTTTCGGTGTGGCCAGAAGGGGCAACCTCAGCTACTGACACCGACCCACTAGTAATCAAACAGTGGACAGACAACCCAGCATGGTGCTTTTATGATTTGCTAACTAATCCAAGATACGGCTTGGGAGAATACGTAAGCGAAGCCCAAGTAGATAAATGGGCTTTATACGAAATAGCCCAATATTGCGACGTTTTGGTTCCTGACGGATACGGTTCAATCGAACCAAGATTCACTATGAATCATATCATAACCTCTCGAGAAGAAGCGTATACGGCAGTAAACAATCTGGCGTCCGTCTTCCGGGGAATAGCATATTATGCTAATGGCCTTATATTTGCCGTACAGGATTCATTCAAGAAACCTCTCTATCAATTTAATAATACTAACGTAATCGAAGGAAGTTTTTCGTACTCCTCCTCCTCAAAGAAGGCTCGCCATAGTGTAGCCATCGTTAGGTATATTGATAAACGCAACCTCTTCATACCTACTGTCGAATACGTAGAAAACGAAGAGTCAATAAAAAGATACGGCATACGACAAATAGAAACAACCGCCTTGGGCGTAACCAGCAGAGGGCAAGCTCGCAGGCTGGGTCAATGGATGTTAGCTAGCGAAGCGGAAGAAACCGAAAGCGTTACCTTTACGGTAGGCCAAGACGGGGCCTATATAAAGCCGGGAGACGTTGTACAAGTTTACGACCAATACAGGACTCCGCTGAAACAAGGAGGAAGAACCAACAGTGTCATCGGAATGGATGTAGCTCCAAGTTCGATAGACTGGACAACTCCCCCCGCAGATCAAGATGGCTCCATAACGGGAAATAGCGTAATAATAGATAACGTATTGGAGTTTAAGACTAACCAAGTCTATAAGTTTTCTCTGCTTACCCCGACCTATAATTATGAACCAGCGGATGTCTCTGACCTAGACTCCAACACTATCTCCGAAGTAAGAAGATCTCAGCTTCAGACCCTCTACTTTGAAGGAAGCCACTGCCTTTCAGTAACTGGATATTATAAATCAGACTATGAGGAGGGCGGCAGCGGAATAGCCACACAAATTTATTTTCATACCGGCTTGATAGTGGAGGGAGGAGAACCCATAGGAACAGGCAACCAATTAGATTTCGAGAATTATGTAATTACAGGGTATACAAATAATTACGTCCAAGGACCCGATGCAACCCTTATCGCGTCATATTCAGGAGGATGTTTTTCTGGCGAAAATCTAGTGTGGAGTATCGAGCCAAACAAAACTACCGTACCAGAATTCATTAGCGGAAGCTTTTCTAATTATAGGATTATAAACGTATCAGAAAACGAGGATGACCCCACTTATAACATTTCAGCACTGGCTTACGCGTCAGGCAAATATGACAAAGTTGAAAATCGACTAAAGTTTGACAACCCACTCCAATCAGAACCTCCTATTTGGCCATACGAAAAAGAGGGCACCGATTATTACTCAGTGGGAGCTTCTATAACCAAAGGAGGCCCCCACGACCAACAACCCGATACAGCAACCTTACCTCTCCCAGAAGGGACAGAAAGAGACAAGTTTGTTACTCTCGAAATAACTATACCTCAAGCCGGACTAAAAACGAAAGCCCTTCAAGGACAAGGCGCACGCCAAGCTTATGAAATTGACAACACGCAATCTAGCTTAGTTGTCAACTCTATGTCTTATGGAGTGTTCATTGATGAACAAGCTGCACTAGACGACACGGGTACTTATCCACCTTTCGGAGACACAGCTCTTGTTTCGACTTTGTTTAACGCAGCCCGAGGATCGACTCTTCTGTGGCCGGTAAGCGATGACAGCTTTAAAGACTATAAGAAAGTCGGGGAATTCCGAAGAATAAATGGCAACCCAAAAGGAAACAGCGCAACTAGGGTAGATGGTAACACCAACTTAAGCACTTTTTTTACAGAAAACTTTCTCGACAAGGATACTAATTATTGGGTAGCGGTTTTCGCTTTTAATAACGAGAGACGATCAGCTAAAGCTCTAATAGGACTAATTCCGGCTTCAAATAGCACCATTGGTACGAACCAACTAGGAACTGTTGGACTTAATAAAATACAAGGAGGCTCCTCTTTTTCTTTTATAGACGGGATAAACGTCACCAATCTCGTATCCGACAATCTTATAGGGGATACTCAGGTCAACACATTGAACGAACTGTCTTCCACTCAACCCTCTTTTAGCTGGCAAGCAGGTTCTGAGTATATTCTTGTAGATGATTACAATCAATTAATGGATATCCCCAGCTATCACGATTATCGGATTACCATTCGCAAATACGACTCAAAGCTGCCCCCCAACACGCCATCCAATGAAATTTATGTGGAGATTACCGGCTACAAGCCAACAGAAGGTTCCTTTGTTTTCCTCAGAGATTATAACAGCCCCCACGTTATTGAAGATCTTCCCAATGTTGCAGGTGCAGTCTCTCATAGCGTAGGAGGTCACCAGTGGTGGGAGGTAAAAGAAAGCGGCGTTATTTTTAGGAATGATAAAAATAGTTTTCCTTTAAGGGAATTTGATATTGTTGTAGAAGCCCACGATCCGGATGGCCTCACTAGCGCAGGCAACAACGTAGGAGACAATACTATTTTTGAGCAAAAAGATGTATGGACAGCTGACCCTGACGGATATCAGAAAATGTCCTGCAACATAGCTATTCCAAGTGGGGTAGTTTTCGCACAGGGGGATTCTTCGTCAGAGATAGACGCACTGGATGATTATTTCTTCCTAACGCCGTCTCAAGCCTATACAAGAAAATACCCATATCTAGCCAAGGCTGCACTATATAACGACGGCACATTAAATTTATCCATAGAACCCTCCACGGACAAAGCGGGAAACAGAATTTTAGATAATAAACAACTTTCAGATTCCTTCTCGGATGTTCGAGGAATAGTTTACTATTACTCCACGGGAGACAATACGCTTGTAGACGAAAGAGTCAAAACAGATGAGGGTTTAGGAGAAGTTATTTTCAATCCTAAGAACAAGGCTCCAAAGTTTACTTTTTATCCCGACAATATACCCACTTCACAAATCTTGGGTTATCAAGGAGAGGTAAACTATATGACGGATGCTGATCCCAATGTGTTTATACAATGGAAGGGAAGCGTGGGGGTCCCCGGGGTAGCCCATTTTAACTCAAACACGAACGCCAATGCCGCTTTTCAATCATATAGAAACTTTTATGTCTTTAATAATTCTACAGATGCGGCAAACATAACCATACCTTTCCCCGACATCAGCGAACCAAGCGTACAAAACATCCAGCTGACAATAGCGCTCTTTGATAGCCTTACGTACTTGGAGCACTTCAACAGTGATGGAACCGCAAAAACAACCACGATAAATAACTCGGCTGTCAGCGCCGCCCCAAACCCCGACTACCCTTTCCCTGCGTATAACGGTAACGAACTTGTCCCCACGTTGTTCACTGAAAGAAACATGAACTTTTCCACGTTGCCCCAAAAAATATACACGGACGGGGACACTGGTACAGCTGTGGAGTGGAGGGACGAAGATAAAGGGTTCGGACCCAGCGCGGAAGGAAGTCCGATCTTTCTTAAGGAGCGTAGCCTGCAGACACAGGGACAAGACGCTCTGGCTTATAGAGCGTGGTTTGATATAACCTTGGATCCGGGCGAATTAAACTTCATTATGGATTTTGATCAAAATCATTTTAAAGATAACGTCTCTTATCGAGGAGGATACATGCGAAGACGGATAAGCGAAGGTAGATATGAGGTGGTTCTCGATCCAAAGAAAAATAAACTAAAAGGGTTCAGCAAAATGATTTTTGAAGAAACGTCGCTTAGATATCCTCCCGGCTCGTCACCGAACGCTTTCCTGCTGGCGGGTAGATTGTCCATTTATTTTGATGATAAAGTTGGTTTCGACCCCGAACAGTACACGGTCGATGTTGAATTTTCCCAATGCGACCAAGCTTCTGCTTATCTAGGTAAGAGAACTTTTAATGTCCTAAAAATAAGTGATAGTAGAGACCCTTTAGCTGAAGAAAACCAACTAAATCCCAACACGAGAGATTTCGTCACGAGCAGCACCGACCTTCCCCAATGTTATCTATACGAAAAAGGTAGAGGATACATAACATTCTATCTCGCACCTTTTATGTTAAGATCGTATAGTACTCATATCATGGATAGGATGAGATCAGGCCAAGTCAACTGGGTTGTTGAAGCTTTTTACGTCGGGCAAGATAACAACTACAATACAGCAGGTTGTGCGGGTTTAAATTGTGATGCTTTCTTAAGTTACCCCAACCCAGAAAAAAGCAACGGCGAGTACGTATACCCTTACATTGGATTATACAACGGCCAAGCAATAACTTCATCACACCTAAGGCTCCATGACTTTTACCCTTATAAGAAGCTCGCCGCGGCCAAGCAGGGACAGTACAACATGACCGAACCAATAACGTTTAAAAGGTATGGTGTTGAACCTCTTTTAACCCGTTCTGCCAATATTAAAATCGCTTCTTATTTTTGGGACACCCAGACTCAAAAAGTCTTGGCTTTTGGCGTCCCTCTAGGAGGAACAATTGACTTCATGGGGGGAGTCCAAAAACAAAATAATACGGACGTAAGCCAAAATATATATTTCGGATACCTAGCAAATGGAACTCTACCTAGAATATACCTTCCCGACTCAGTAGGAAACGAACAATCAGAGGCCAATAAAAAAGGCTACGAAGTCGGTACCTTTTTAAAAAATGTGGCGGGATATACAGATACCGATTATGACACAAACAAAAATGCATTCATAGGAAACATAATCAAAGTGCGCGGAGGCATTCTTTTAAGTGACAAGCTTGGCGGTAGAGTAGATTCAGCAGGGTAAAAATTTGAATAATAAAGTTTCAAAGTCTATAATTAATTAATGAAATCCCAATTTTTCAAGGGGACAATCAATGAAGGTTCCAATGAACTCTATGCTTCCAGCGAATATAACGTGGATGCTCGCAATGGAACCTTTGTAAAGATTGGAGAAAATGAAATATTTTACCAAATAGAAACGTCAAAGGAGCTTAATTTAAAAAAGAGATTTGAGTCTCACGTTAACCACCTCACCATAAAAGGGGATTACAGGTATAAAATCTCCCCCGGAGACAACGCAAAACTCTACTTCAACGAAACCGAAGCGGTTTCTGTTACCAAAATAGTTAATGGGGGAAAAAACCATCACTTTGGCAATCTCTTTTATGTAAAAGGCGGTTTCCTTTCCAACACTTCGGACAAGTTAAATGGTCAGCCAACTATATTAAAGGTCACCAGCACCAAAAAAAACAAGTCCGTTCAAGAAGTGCAAATAGAAAATTCGGGTCGATACCTTACTCCTCCGGAAAATCCTGTCACAGCAAAAGATGAAGACGGAAACGTTATTCAACTAGAAATGGAATTTGATCAAGCAGCGGAAACTTCTATTTTCGAGAGAGACTTTAAAAACGTACAATATAAAGACGGCAAAACTTTTCTTCACCTTAACTATGCCTTTCCCGAAGAAGTCAAAACCGGAGAACTAATACTATCTAAAAGCGTTATTCATTTAAGCAAGGAATACGCAGCCCCCTCTGTTACTAATACCGCATGTCAAACGTGTGAAGATTTTTCTCCTATTAATAAAATACCCCTGATGCCTCCCAGAACCATATCTGCCCATTCAATCTACAACAAGGCAATGCACACTATTGACCAAAGATTCCTAGAGATGGAGAAACGCCTAACCCGCTTAGAGAATAGAAATTAACCAGATTACCCCCGAAGAAGTCCTCCGGGTCTTTGTTGTTTCATTATTTCTTGTAAAACCACTGTTTGAAGAGCGATTCCAAGATCTTTATTTTTCTTAGCTTCGGCTGTTGAATTTTCAGAACTGGTATTATCCGTAGACGTTTCCGGAGAAGAACTGACGTCTGCGTTACCTCGCTTATCTATATTAACATTGACACTAACATTGTTATTTACAGAGCCCACTCCCCCACCTGTAAAGCCTCCTACCGGACCTCCAGCGGCCATACCGGAAACGTTACCTCTATTTAATTCTCCCATGAAACCTAAACCGTATTGACGGACGGTGTCAGCTCCCATTACATATTCTCCACCAGTTAACATAGCTGGAGAAGCACCCACGCTGCCTCCACCTGCTTTTCCTTTAAACGTCTGCTGCCCGCTCTTTCGCATAATGTTGTACTTCTCTTCATCCATAAGCGGACCTAAGGTCACCCCATAATCCGTAGGTATAGATGTATCAGCAGTGGGGTTAGGCCCAAGACCAGCAAATGAGTCAACAGCAGGACTCGTTTTCCCCATCAAATAACTACCTCCCATGAGCATGGCTGCATTCATATAAGCACTTACTAAACGGCCTCTCTTTTGTTTCTCATGAGCTTTAATGACAGCCTTTCTGCGAGCAGTCTCACTAAAAATATAATCAGAATAGGAACCCATCTTTGTCTCTTTGCCAGACATCCGGGCTGTTTGGGGATCCCCTTCACCAAGCCTTCCAGCTAACGATAAAGCAGAACTTACTTCGTATCTACCTTCGGTGGGGCGTGCTTTCTCACTTATCAGCCTTCCTGTTTTTGGGTCCCTTCTATAATAAACATAAGCCTTATTCAAGGACACTTGAGCCGCATTACTCCCTCCTGAAAAAGAACTTGTTCCTCCGGCATCTGCATCTGGCCCACCAAAATAACCATGTTTGCCCCTACCAAATCCATAATCTTTCCCCCTCCAAGGTTTTTTCTTGGATCCCTTACCACTTTGATTTAAGAGACCTGAAAGGGCACTCGCCCCTGCCGAGACAGCAAACATAGACCCCATTCCCGGACCCTTAGTGGATCCTCCTTTCGCGTATCCTGCAGCACTTCCAGAGTTGATGGCATTCAGGGCTCCATATCCTATTTTTTGAGCCGAAGACTTTTTGATTACAAACTCTCCGCCATTCATCATTGCAGGAACGTCATCTCTATAACCTGAACCTCCGGTAACTATACCACCGCTATTAAATTTAGAAATGGGGCCCCCTTGAGATTTTCCCGGAAACATTTTGGCAAACATCATATTGGTAGCCATATCTGCGGTCATACTTGAAATAGATTTAAGTATACCATCAGCCATTTGAGCAATAGCGCTTCCAGCGCTCATCGACCCATTAGCTATGTTTTGAAAGGCGTTGGAAAACGAAGACTTCATTGTGTCGGCCACACTAATCATACCACCTTCGAGCTCCGACATAGCATCACGACCTCCATATAAAAACTGATCCTTAAAGGCTTCCATGGGGTTACCCTTAGATCCGGGAGTATCTAATCTTATTTGGGATTTTATTGCCCTTAATTCATCGGCACTTATCCTTCCCGCTTTGAAAGATGCTTGCGCCAACGGTAACACTTTCGATGCCCCCTCAGCGCCCTCTCGCCTGCTAACTAAGAGGTTGTTGAATCTATCCACAGCAGCGACCCCTGCATCTTTTTTTTCTTTGGGGGTCATGGGTAGATTCAAAATCTGCTGGAACCGTTCCTTTAATAGCCCTAACTTATCACCTGTTCCATCTATCTTTTCGTTGAGCTCTTCGAACTCCATCTTGCTTTCTTGAAGCACTAGAATATTCTGCTTCCCCGCTTCTACTTGCCTTTCTTCAAACTTAATTCTCTCCCCTAACTTACTTCTCTGATCTTTAAGCTTATCTATAAAATCGCCTTCATAAAAGTGACGAGCCGCCTCCTTCATTTTCTTAAGGTGCACAACGTTTTCGTCTATTTCTTTATTTTGTTTGTCATATGATGCTATAGCTTCGTTTCCCTTGTGGACGGCAGTCTCCCGAGCTTTAATTTCTGCATCAATAACAGTTGTTAGCAATGCTATTTGAGCTTGCCCAACCTCAGTCTTATTGTAGGTCTCCGACGCTCTTAAATTAGATCGCTCAGTGTCCCTTTGATCAGGAGTCATTGCCTGCAGAAGCGGTAATTTATTTATCGCTGCTTCCCTAGCGTCGTTTGATATTGCCTTATCTTGTAGCGTTTTAAGATAGGTGGCGGCAGCTGTTTCTTTCTTTCCTGCTACGGAAAGTCTCTCCGTATCACTTATGTCCCGCTGAGCCGCCTCCAAAGCATCGAATGCACCTATTCGGTTTAAGCGTCCCGTTTCCTCGAACAACGCATTACCAAACATACCAGTAGCTCCGGCTAGTTGAGCCTGTCGTGTTCTTCCCGATCTACCCAGTTCAAGCCCTCGACGACGACCAGCAATATTACTTTGTAGTTGGAACCCAAATCCCCGACCCCTTACTCCTGCTTGTTGTATCGGATCATAGAGAGACAGGATAGAATTTGACCGTTCGGTTTCTAGTATGTTTGCCAGTAGTGGATCGGGAAGCGGGGTCTTCTTTTGATCTCCATAAAACCCGGGTT
>TARA_R110001583_G_scaffold7985_12_pt1 | contig 10624 bp, 3 predicted proteins | sample TARA_R110001583 | Tara Oceans TARA_R110001583 (sample SAMEA4398432) | marine metagenome | biome: Polar Biome; feature: [MES] marine water layer (ENVO:01000295) within the mesopelagic zone...; material: water (ENVO:00002006), including particulate matter (ENVO:01000060) such as...... | reverse complement strand
AATCTGACTAGCCTTTTCAGCTAGGTCTGAAACTTTATCAATTTTATCTTTCGGTATACCCGAGTCATTTATCATTTTTGAGATATAAGCATCTTGGTCTGTAGACATTTTTGTTGATACTGGTATAGCAACATTAGAAAGCATAGGGGATGTCCCACGCAGGGACGTGGGGTTCTTTACGGATAACGTTACGTCCCCCGAAGGCAAGATATATTCCAAGACAGTAGAAGTAGTATTGATACGCTTTATACCATCAAAAGACATAGAAGATAGTGTGTATTCATATAAGTGGCCTTCTTGAACTGTGGTGTCAACAAAGGTTGCTGAGTCGCCTGTATTTACAAACTGAGCCTGATTTGTAAATGAAACCTGTGTAAAATCTTTTTCAAAAAGAGAAAGATTCTTTCGTAGTAGGCAAACTGATTGCGGTCCTCCCTTTATATTTGTCGCTGTTATCTCTACACTTCCTTTTGAGTTTATTATAGAATACAAGGATGCAGAAAAAATGCAAGTATTCAAAGATTTTCCAAACCTGTCTATAGCCTGATTAACCGTAGATCCAAAATTACAAGATTTTCTATTTTTTGTCTTAGATATTGCTCTATAGATAATGGGTGAACTTGTTTCAGCTTTATGATCTACAAAGAATGCAGCCTGCTCTGAAGTTATTTGAACATCAGTTATTTTTTGCCATGGGCTTTCTCTTGAATACTGAAAATCTCTAGTTACGGGTCTAGCATATACTTCTATTCCGTCAGCTTTTTTATCAACTTGCTTTATTTCAAGTGTAATAATTCCATTTCTTGAAGCGTGTGAGCTAATTAGCGGTGGCTCAATCGGGATATCTGATTCAGTTAAAATTGTTCCCAATGGAATTTCAAAATCATAATCTTGAACAACTTTTCCTGCTGTCGTGTAGACAGAAATATTTGCGTATATTACATTATAAGATGATGCATAGGCGCTGTTTATGGGAATTAGCTGTGAAACTGTTGCATAGCTAGCAGCCTCCTGCGATATTACGGGGAAAGATTGTGCTGGAGGAATATCGTTGTAATCTCTCATCTCTAGTCTTGTAATAGTATTGCAATTATTCTTAATAATTGTCTGATTGTTAGACTTGCTAATGTGTTTCTTGCTAGAGCTTTTTATATTTGCTTGAATACTGCATGAGCTTTTTATACCCAGCGTAGAAGATATCCCGGTATCCACAACAGGCAGGATTAATGCTGATTTTGCAGGATCTATTTTATCAATAGTAACAGAAGAATAGCAGGCATCTGAGTATAAGACTTTTTCAATTCCAGAGCCTGCATTTGTACTTCTAGTAGCAAATCTATCTGCAGAAAGCGTAGAGGTACCTTGCTCGATCAAAGTATTCATCGGATCGACACTACCGGGTACTTTATTATAATATCCCAGATCTAAAATAACGTTTTGATTTTGATTTCCAAGTGCTGCCCGATTAAATTGCCCGTCGGTTGAGTATGGGTATCCGGCAGCGTTTGTTAAAGACTCTAAGTCTGAATTAGCTGCCCCTTTTATAGAATTGTTTGTAAACAAAACTCTTGCTGAAGAGCCTTCTGTTCTAATAGATACACCGGGCGATTTTTTAGATTTTTTTTGAATACTTTGCTTGCCAGGCGTTATTAGTTTTATACTTTCCCTGGTGCCGTATGCAACCTTTGGGCTACTTGCCCCAGAATAACCAGCTGATCCTTGTTTTTCATCTATTTTTCTATTTAAAAACTTGCCTATGTTTTCTTTTTTCTCTGATCTAGAGTAGAACGGGTCAAGTAAATTAAATGAAATATTTAAATTTTTATTACCTGCAAAGCTTACATTAGAAACTTTCTTTCCGTATGCGCTTGTTTTTGTGTTAGAATTTGCTGCTCTAATGTTGGCACTTAGAGACTGTATGTCACTAATAGTTTTCGCATTAGAAGAAAACTTTATCTTTGGAGATATTATTGAACTTTTTGTATCCGATATTGTTAAAATGATATCAGATATTCCCGTAGACGGAGCAGATGCCTGATCAGCTCTATAGGTTATATTTAGAACATGTGACTTTCCTCCTGGTGTTTTTCCAGGTAAAGATCCGGCATGTGATACATTAATTAGCTTAATGTAGGATACTAGTTTTTTATTATTTTTAAATATCATCAGTCTATAATTATTGTGAAAATGTTAACAAACGTGGGTATTCCTGATTTTGTTAAGAATATCTTTCCAGCAAAATAAACATTTTGCGTAGATTTTCCGTAATGTGGATTTCTAAATTGTCCAAAATTTATAACATCTAGCTTTTTAATCGTACTCTGGTCACCGTTTGCTTCAAATATTTGAATTACAAGATTGTTATCACTAGAAGTCTTTTTAAAACCTATCTGATCGACAGGTTTTGATGAGCCATTTTTTTTAATTGTCCTACCTATCCTTTTTGTATTTCTTCCCTGGAGCTCTGATATTATATCATTAAATGTCATTTGTGGAAATTGTCTTAAGTCTGTGTATAATCCCATGGGTGTCCTTACTGGAACACCTCGGCTAGCTTTTGTAGGAAGCGGAGAATTAACTGGGGGCAAGAATGCAAAATTAACAACATGAGAAAGACGTTTATCTAAAAAAAGCGGCTCTATTTCATCAACCTGGGCTGATGTCTTGTCTGTAGATTTTATAGGAGTAAACTCGCTAATACTAAAATTAAGTCTTTCTTTTGTAAGAAGAAACTCTTCATCTTCATCGACTAGATCATCTCCAATTAAGTCAAGCTTGTTAAAGTTTTCAAGAGTTCCGCTAAGCAAATCTTTTGATAAAGATGCAAACTCTGCGGAGCCTGACACTAGAACGTTTTCTCCCTTCTTGGATCCTGAAAATACTTTAGTAAAAAGAGCATCTCCGTTGAGTACTAGCGAGCCTCCGTCGTATCTTACAAGTTGCCCAGAATCATCAGATTCTAAAACTATTACATCTCTTTTTTGACTAAACGCTTCAAAGTATATTCTATCAGATGCGTCTGATGACCCGCTAACAGCGTCAAACTCATAAAAAGATCTTCCGTCGGAAAAAGAGATAAATTTTGGAATAAGATTGCCAGCGGCAATTTGACGCTTTCCCTCAGAAGTTATTACTATATCTAAAACCCTTGATTTGCTATCTAAAATTCCTGCCATGTTAGTAATTATCTCTTTCTTTAAAGTTAGTCTATATATGGAATAGAGGAAGATGCTATGGTGCTAATATTTCTAGACTGAGTAGCCTTTTTAACCTGTGATCCAAAAGCATCACCTGAAGCAGAATCTCTTTCTTTTTGAACTATGTTATCAGGATCCATTGCCTGATTTGTAAGTGCTTGTACGAATTTTATTTCTATTGGGCTAGGCGTACCATCCCTGACCCCTTCTTTATAAAATTTGGCATACGGCCTTTGTTCGAGCATGTCTCTAAATTGACCAAACCTGTCTCTTCTATAGACAGCAGAGGAATAGCATGGTCGATAATTTAAAACACCATACTTCATCCCAGTTGCGCCTCTATCGTAGTGTCTTATATTTCTCTGTATGTCTGGGACGTATATTTCCCAACCTCTAGAAAAAAGAACTTTTGAAACATCTTCTGGATCCAGAAAGCGAAGGGTATTGGTTGCCCCGGCAGGGCCTATCTGGAGTCTTGTAAAGTCAACAGGATTTCTAGTTGGATTGCCTTCATATGGAAAGGGTAGTGAAGAAGTTACTTCTGAGATTATGGTCCCTGTTAGATATCCCGCAGTGCTTCCGGTTGGCCCAGCTGATAGGCGAACGGTATTTCTAGGCGGATTGTATGTCGGGTTTTCAGGTATTCTAAAGACATAGTCAAGCACAGAAGGCATAACAGTATCCCAAAACCTTTCCTCTGAGTCTGACATTCTAACACCTCGAAGAAGAGATCCTGTTGTCCCGGTAGTGCCATCTGCAAAAGAACCGACTATCTTTCTTCCCAGAACCTGGGCAGCAGGCCCTTGAATTTCGATGCTTGGGTTTCTAGTAACCAGGCCATGAACAGACCGGAGCGGTGGTGATTCATGTGTTAGATCAATATATGTTCCTGTAAGAGCACTAGGGAGTTCAATATCATACTGATCTGATATTGTCATATCCTGCTTAATTGAAGAATGAACATTGTCTGATGTAATTTGTTGATTTAAAGAGATGTTTGAGATCCCTTCGCCTGCCCTTACCTGTGATCCAAAGAAAGTTATTGATGCTGCACCGGCTGTAATTGTCAGTCTAGACCCTGTAAGACTTGTCATCATTGTACCGCTAGCAATTCCTGGCCCGCCAGCAGCTGCGCCTACCGTGGTTCCCATGGCTGCATCCATTCCGAAAACGAGCTTGTCACCAGGAAGCAATAGATAGGGTGACTCAATAGTGGAAGCTCCGCCAATCATAACACCAAACTCGTTCTGCTCTGGGTCTGATACACCGCCGTAACCCTCAGTCACCCTGGGATCAAAAACCTCAATAGGTAGCTTGACAGAGGTAAGGCTTTCAGCTTCTATGTTTTTAAAAGTCTGGTTTGTTTCATCCTTTCCGTAACTAGCACTGATTCCAAATTTTCCAGTATACTTTGAAGGAGAAGGGGAAAAGTCTTTCTTTGAAGATAAAATGGCAAAGGATCCGCTTTCCTGCATAAAGGGAAGTGCACTAGACCCGCCAGGCCAATAATGAAAGATCTCAATACCGCCAACATTGACATTTTCTGGCTTAGCGGCGGCGGGCTCATCCATAGCTCTTGGTGTAATACTTCTTCCAGAAAGTCTTTTATTAAAAAAGCTCGGAGTAAGATCAAGCCTTACAGATCCTGAATAGACACCTGTCTTCTCCTCATCGTCAGGTGTTCCGCTATCGGGTGATATTGGAATTCCAAAATTGTGAGAAAATGCGGGTGTGTTTATAGGTTCAAATTCTCTTGCGGTGAGTGAAGTTTTTTCGCATATAGTGTCATTATAAAATGTCATGACCCCGCTGCATACAAGAAATCTTTCGCTACCTGATACATCAAACTTGCTATCTATTGCATGTTTCGGATGAGTCCTGTTTGCCTGTCGATATACGAAGAAAACATAGTCATCCTGATCTCTTGTAGCATCCAGCGTAAGATCTCCTGCTGCATCCTGCACCTTTATCTTTCTTTGAGCTGTAACAGGTAGGTTGACAGCTATTTTTTCTAAAATAAATGGGTGATTAATATACTCAGACATTGAGATAGTCTGGCTACCGGTAGCATGATACTTTGTGGCAAATGGTGCAAAACTTGTTACTGTGGGTGTCCCGACAGCCCTGTATCCAAGGTCCTCCCTTTGCTCAGCACCATCAGGTGCAAAGTGAAAGCTTGGCCTAAACTGCATCGGAAAGTTATTTGTACCTGAGTGGATTCGTCTTCTAGCATTTTGTGAAAAATTAGAAAGAATAGACTGACAGGCAAAGTCAAAAGGAATTGGATTTCCTGTAGCCGGATCGGTTAGACCAACCTGATCCCATTTCTTGGTGCTAAAGTTGTAATAGCAGAAGCCGGTTATATCTTTTCCATTAAACTCCCCGGCAGGATCAGCTACGTCAAGCTTCGCTTTTACCCTCTTTGTTAGAACTCTATTTTCATTTGCACTAATATCTACTTTAAATGATATTTTGCTAGCGAGTCGGGACCTTAATCCGTCATACGAAATAAGAGTTCCTGTATGATAAAAGCTTGAAGTTCCGATATAAATTCTATCGTCTGAGAACGGGCTGGGCTCTTCTTCGTTTATAAAGTGATTATTTGAAGAAATCCATTTAAAAGTTCTTGCGTCGGGAGAAAGCTTATGATATCCAAGCCTGATATTATGCATTAGCATATCATCAGATATTCCGGCCTGGATGCTCCCGGTTGTAATCATATCAGATTCAATACTTGGACTGCTGGAGAAAGCATCGAATTTTTGTAATTGAGATGAAGAAAGAAGCTTTGTTGGATACTGGACAAGGGTCATGTCTGACTGATCACTTGAGCTAGTTAGAAAAGATATTGTGTACGTATCATCGAATGACTTGTATATCTTCCCTCGTCTGTCTGGATCTCCGGTTGAAAGCGTTGTCGGGTATCTTCCCGGGGCATTGTCAATCGCCCTGGAGTTGATTCTAGGCGATAAGTTTGTAATACCAGATATTGTACTTGATCCGCTAATTATAGGCATTTACTTCTTAAGACCTCCGAAGGCAATTGAGTCTGTACCTTCATCTGCATTATTATAGATAAACCCTGCTGTTGCAGATTTTCTAAGATAGTTTGTCATCCCTGTGTCACTTGCAGCATTTCTAGCAAAGTTTGTAACTGTCCCATCTGATTCTGTAATAACAAGAAGAGATGATGTCATATTTACTATAGTATGGTATTGCTGAGAAAGAAAAGAATCATCAAAAAGAGCCGTTCCTCTTTTGTTTGCAGAGGTAAATCCAGGTATTGCTAGACCGTCAGCGAGTGTTTCGGGAATTGTAGATCCTGAAATAAAGGATCCTGCGAAGATATTTTGTGCATCTTCAAAGTGATCTACTTCAGTAGGCGGGAATCTATCAATAAATTGTAAAATTAAATCAGCCCCCTTTGTTCTATCGTTATTTCCATCTATTAGGTCGCCCTTAATTGAATTTGCAACAAAGGGGACTTCAGCAGCTCTAAATCTCGTTCCTAGCATTCTGATAGAAAGTGGCTCTATTACTCCGTCCATTTGATCCGGATCTTTCCATGCAGGATCAAATAGAACAATGGGATACATCGAATCTTCAGAGCCTGTTAAGTAATTTACAGGATCCCATCGACCGGTTGTATCATCAAAAGGTATCTTTTCATCTTTGAAGAGCTTGGGTTGACCAAATACTCTTTGCTCAGAGAAATACTCTCTATCAAATACATTAAATCCGTGATCAGAGATTCTCCACGTTAGATTTTCTCCAAATGTTTTTATATTTGTGTGTATTCCCTGTCTTATCGGATCTATAAGCCTTGTATCAATACCCTCACTTCCTGAAACTCTTTTAGATATTACAAGTAATCCAGATCTAAGGTTTGGCATCAAAGAAGATGCAATTGATCCAGAAGCCGGGTTGTCACCAAAAGAGTTAGATACTTTTACATTTAGGCCAAACCTGTCCTCGAAAGGAGTCATAAGATCTATTGTTGATGGATTTTTATAAGTCATTTTCTAATACTTCTTTAGTCTACCTATGCCTATCTCAGGTTGCTTTTCAGGCTGATCCTGATCTCTTTTTGTGGGCTTATCTCTTCCCTGCCTTTCGTAGAGTTCCAAAAAGTGATACATAAATTTATTTCTTTCGAGGACATGTGATTCAATGACAAAGTTTATTCCAAAATAATTAGTCTTTTTAGGAATAAGCTGGTCAATTATTTCTCCCATGGAGTCATCAAACCATTTAAAAAATTCAAAAAAGTGCTTTAAGTTTATTTTTTTCTCTAGCCTGTTAAAGTAAACTTTTCTGGCCTGGACTATTTCAGGATAGTCTTCTATAAATAGTCTGTTAGCTTGACCCATTGCATCATCGAAAAAATCTAGTGTACTAAATATATTCATGATATCCTCATCAAGTGCCATTGTGGAAGATATGTCTATACTAAACCTAGCATCATCTTGAGGCTCCTCAGATCTTACGATATTATACAACGGAGCCTCAACAACGTAACTGTCATCAATTTCTTCATTTTGAATCATAAAGCTTCTAGGGCGAACTTTGTTGTCTGTCTGAAGAATATCAAACTTAGGAGAAAGATGACTATAGTAAAATGTCTTTGGTTTTATAACCTGTACTGAAGATTCAAAGCCGGCAGCAGTTCCTGAAATATTATTCTGAGAGAAGTCGATTATTGATATATTACCCGATGAATCTGAAGATGTTATAGGCTGGTCTGTTGACAAGTCTGTTCGAAGCCTGCTAAAGGCCCCGGTTCTATGTGTATGAAAGTTAAAGTTTGTTCTAGGATCGTTGACACCGACTGATTTAAAGTTTAGAACGTGATCTTTCCATTCTAAAAAGTTTAAACCTTTTGACCAAAATCTAATTTGTGAAACTTGACCGCCAAATTCTGTTTCTCTTCCGATAATGGAGGATGCAGTAGAGTTTAAAAGAATATTAGAAGTCTCTATGCTTTGTGACCCAACTGTTATAAATGTCCCTTGAGAATTAAATTCTGATGTAACATTTTGTAAGACATTGTTTGAAACATCTTCAGCCTCTACGAACATTGAAGATGTCTTGTAGTATTCTTTTATTTCGCCGAAACTTTGTCTTGCACATCTAAGAAAATAGGATGAAGTCATATAACAATCAAAGCCTAAGTCATCACTTCTGTTTCTTCCAAACGAAACATTCCAGATATTGCCATCAAATAAATTTACCCCTGTAAGAATAAGCTCAAGAATAGGTGCATCTGGTCGGGTCGACGGGCTAGTAATAAATTTAACTGACATACTTGCCGGCGATGAAGATGACATTACTAGAAGGTTTGATATTATTCCGTGACTACTAGAATAGGAAGGTGATGTGCCTGTTGTAACTAATCTTGCAAGACTCTGGGTAACTGGAAAATATCTCTGTATAGAAGGTAAGAAATTATAAGTTCCTTCATACGTAAAAGATCCAGATGTTTGCAATCCGTCAGAAAGATTATTAGTTACACCATGCATTCCAAAGTTTGTCGGATTTATAAAATTGGCGTATTTAAACTGGCCTTTAGGTTCTGGATATCCAACTTCAACCCTAGAAGAAGATAGAAAGCCAGTCTGAAGAAATGGCATTGTCGAAGATTTGCCCTGGGCATTAGTAGACCTAGAGTTAGAATTCCCCCTTCTCAGTGAGCCAGAAAAGTCTAAAACTGATCCGACTTCAGTTTTCTTCTCTCTCATATCTCTAAGGGATCTTTTTGTTGGGCCTCCGTACTCTCTTATTCTAAAGTTATTATCAGGATTTATTCCAACTGATCTTATTAAAGATTTTATACTGTGAACTGTTCCTTTCGAGGCCAGGATATCCTGAAGATTTACAAGTATTCGTCTCCATATTTGATTTTGTATGTACTTAAGCGGGAGTCCGGTAGAATGGCTGGAAAGATTATCTCGACCATTAATATATTGGTCTGAAGTTGCATCTCTAAAAAAGTTAGGTAAAGTAAAGCCAAAATATCTGGCATAAAATTGTAAAAATTGATCAGGTATTGTCTCATCTGTATCGTAGTCTATTGTTAGAAGCTTAGAAAAAGAATCGTTAAATATCTTCATTTCATCGAAAAACTTAGCCCATACAAAAAGGAATGAAGTGAGTAGCTGTGATGTCCCTAAGTCATGTGATCCGGGAATTGATGCACCAATCAGATCTCTCATTATTGATCCGTCTTCAGTTGACAATCCTTCAAACTGACTGCCTTCTAAGAAATAATGCGGAGGAATTAACTTGGTTATTAAATTTGGATTTGATGCATCATAATCTGACCCAGAGGCTAGAAGGCGGCTGTTTAAATCTTTGACAGATTTAAAGGCTGGAAAAAGAACTGGGCATAATTCTAATTCTTCTAGGGACATTGGCGTCGATACAGATCCGGTTGATCTTTGATTGTAATTAAAATTTGTAACTACGCTGTGTAAAGAATTTCCAGAAGAGTCCAGGATAATTGACCCATCGCCGACACCGATTGATCCCGTAGGTTCATTAAATTTAAAATAAAGCTTTAGACTGTCTTGTGAGTAAATTTGCCTCTTTTGAAATTTTTCTCTTAGATCCTGACTTCTATCAGAATGAAAAATTCTTAGTTCATCTATGGATCCTGAGAAAGACTGTCTAGGTTTAAATGGACTTGATGAAACAAACCCATCCATATTAACATGTGTTCCTGACCCTATCAACAAGTCTTTCTGGGAGAATCCAAAGTCCCTTAGTGTTGCTATGTCAGAAGAGGTTACTGTCTGCTTATTATTTAAATTAAGTATTAGCTTATTTTTATTTTGGCCCCTGTCCATGCAGGCATATACATAGTTGAATCTACCTTTTTCAATTCCAATAGATGCTGACATATAGTTTGAAGAAGAAACAGCAGAAAATATAAGGTCACACACAGACGAGTCTGCTGAGCTAGAAATCCCCAGTGTTATTCCATGATTAGTACCCGATACTCTTTGAACTATAATTTGATTATCATTTGATTGACTTGGAATGAGAATATGAAACTCAAATGACATGGTGCTACTATTGCCGGGATCTAGCACCCTCTCTCCTGTATTTTTTCTAGATAGCTTTGGAAATGCTCCACCGGCTGAGTCTACAACTCTTATATAGCTGCCCTCTAGTACATCAGATGTGTCTCCAGATCCTGAAAAATTTAAATAGCCCTTGCTTTTTGGAAAACTATCATAAACATGTTTTTCAAAACCTGTAAGGCTATCTAGGAATACCTCCTCTTCTCTTTTTGTCCCGTCAAATGGAAAATTATTTATAATCTGATCAAATGCAACGTTTGTCTTTGCCTGAGCAGAATTAAAAAATGTATGATTTTGAAATTTAGAGTAATCAACATTTATTTGCTGAGTTGATTTTACTCCAGA
>TARA_R110001583_G_scaffold191541_5_pt1 | contig 10625 bp, 6 predicted proteins | sample TARA_R110001583 | Tara Oceans TARA_R110001583 (sample SAMEA4398432) | marine metagenome | biome: Polar Biome; feature: [MES] marine water layer (ENVO:01000295) within the mesopelagic zone...; material: water (ENVO:00002006), including particulate matter (ENVO:01000060) such as...... | reverse complement strand
CGGACGCCGCACGATGGAGCTGGCTTACTTCAGCCGGTCCGGCACGGCGATGCCGGCTTCGATGTAGTACTTGAGCGCGCCCGGGTGCAGCTTTACGGTGATGTTGTCGAGGAGGCTCGGCAGCACACCGCTCCACCACGGGTTGGTTTTTGCCATCTCGGCAAGACCTTGCCAGTAGCTGCGGGTCAGCTGGTACGCAGTGGCGTCGTCCATGTCCGTCAGGGCGTAGGAGATCACCGGCAGCGAGGTGGTGACGATGTCTTCGGTCATGCCCGGGTAGGTGCCCTTGGGGATCACCATGCGGCTATGTCCGGTCTCCTTGATCTGCTCGTCGCTCATTGACAGCAGATGAACCGGCGAGCTTGCAGCCACTTCGACCACGTTGGGGGCCGGCCACGAACCCGCGGTGGCAAAGCCGTCGACCTGGCGGTTCTTCATCGCAGCGCCGGCGCCGGAGAGTTCGATGTCGATGACGTCGATCTTGCCCTCAAGCCCGAACAGCTTGAAGTTGCGCGCGGCTTCCGCGGCACCGAAGGAGCCCTTGCCGGTCACGAAGCGCTTGCCGGCGAGGTCGGCAAAGGTCTTGATACCGGCATCGTCGCGAACCACGTAGTGCATGGTCAGCGAGGGGATCGGGAACAGCGCGCGGATCTTCTTGAACGTGGCCTCTTCCGGGTCAAAGGGCTTTTCGCCGGCGACCGCCTTGTCGACGAGCGAGGGCGGCGAGGTGAACATGTAGTGCTTGCCGCGTGCGGCGGATTCCATCACGTTCTGCACCGAACCCTGGCTTTCCTCGACGGTGACGATGATGTCGCCCGCGCTGGTCTTCTTGACGGTCTCGCCGATCTGCACGGCCATCTGATAGTACGAGGTGCCGGCCTTGGCCGCCTTGAAGGTGACGCGGGTTTCTGCGGACGCGACTGTGGTTGCGAACGCGAGTGCCAGGCTTGCGCCGAGGGTTGCAATGCTTCGAAGCTTCATCTTCATCTCCGTTGTTGGCGTGATGTCCGCTGTCAGAGGACCGGTCGGGCGGAGAGACTGCCGCGTGCTTCTCATTCTCGGGCGGCTTCGCCGATCGGGCCATGGGCCACCGGATAGCGGGCGAGTACTATCGCACAAACAGGTCGTTTTGCGCACCCGTTTCGGCTCATTGAAAGGCCTTGGCCGCGCGCTGTCTGGCGCTGATCGCCTTGCACGGGAGTATATGGCTTAGGCGGTAGGTGCGCGGCCGATGCGTGACACACGCTGCCGGGCGGGGCAATCAGCGCGTTGCGGGGGAGACTGCGTGCTGAAACTGTGCTGCGGTGCGTGCGGCAATCCGGGCCAGCAGCGCATCGGCGGCACGGCCGCCCGCTGAGTCGACACTGCGGCGGTAGCCGAGATACACGCTGCCCTTGTCGGCGGGAAGGCTGTATACCGCGATCGACAGCGGACAGTGGGCGATGTTGTGCGCCGACTCGGTCGCCAGTTTCGCGGCAACGACCGCGCTGCAGAAGGTGTAGATCCGGGCTTCGGCGTAGAGGTCGGCGCGGTGGCCGAGTTCGGGGGCGGTGCGCGCCAGCATGTCGCCGAAGTGGCTCTCGGACGGTGCCGTGATGCCTTCTTCCGCAATCGCGTCAGTGAGCGCAATGCTGACATCGTCGACAGCGGCGTTCTCGATGGCGAGGACGACCCCGTCGGCGTCGGCGTCGGCGGCCCGGGTGCAGGGCGCTGCCATCAGGGCACAAACCATGCCGATGGCGAACAGGGTCTTGCGGAGGCGTTGTGGCGTGCGCATGGCGGGCGCCGGCTCAGAAGCGGTAGGTGGCGCGAACGCCGCCATACACGCTGCGCCCTGGGCCCGGCTCGTAATAGCGGCCGTTGCGGTCGCCGACGATCACCGAGCCGACGTACTTGCGGTCGAAGACGTTGTCCAGTCGCAGCAACTGGTTGAAGGTCCAGGGGCCGGACTGCTGTTCGGCACCCAGGCGCAGATTGACCAGGGTGTAGGCCGGCGCGGGGCGGTCGTCGTCGTTGTCATTGACCTGCACCTTGCTGCGATGCACCGCCTCGATTGCGGTGTTCAGGCCGGCAAACGGCTTCCACGCCAGTTCGGCGTAGGCTGAAACCGCCGGTACGCCGGGAATGCGATTGCCGGATTCCACCGTGCCGAAGGCCTCGTCATACACCGCGCGCATGAAGGTCAGCGCACCACGCACGCTCACGCTGCGGGTCAGGCTGCTTTCCGCCGCCAGTTCGAGGCCCTGACGCAGGGTCTGCCCCGCATTGGTGTAGTCGGTTCTGCCACCGCTCGAGCCCGCGACCACGATTTCATCCTCGGTGCGAATCTGGAACAGCGCTGCGTTGATGCGGCCGGTTTCGCCCACGTAGGCCTTCAGGCCCAGCTCGATCTGGCGGCTGCGCGAGGGCTTGAGGTCGAAATTGAAGCCGCCTGCGGCGGAATACGACAGCTCGGTCAGGGTCGGGGTCTCGAAGCCGGTGCCGATGCTGGCGTACAGGTTCAGCAGTGGTGTCGCCCGCCACAGTACGCCGAAGGCCGGCGTGGTCTTGCGGTAGCGCACCGTGCCGCTGTCGTCGCCATTGGCGCCGACGATGAAGTTGTCGTCCACGTCGAACTTCACGTTGCTGTGACGCACGCCCAGCGACCAGTCCCAGTCGCCCTGCTGCCAGCTGGCCTGCACGTAGGGATCGAGACTGGTGACGGTGTCGATCTCGTCGCGGCGCAATTCTCCCTTTACGCCCAGCGTGTTGCCGATGAAGTTCTGGTAACCCTGACGGTCATCCTGCGAACGGTCGTAGTCGAAGCCGGTGGTGACCGTCAGCTTGCCGCGCTCCAGCGAGCGCTGTGCGATCCAGCGCGCGCCGAAACCATGGAAGTCGCGATCGAAATCGATGATGCCGCCTGCCTGGGTGATGGCGCTCTGCGCGACTTTCGGAATCGATTGATACTGGATCACGCTGCGTTGCCCGGCATAGGCCTGCAACTGCAGTCTGTCCTCGCCGAAGCGGCGTTCGTACACGGCGCCGCCCTGCATGTGTTCGATGCTCTTTCGTGTCTGATACTGCAGGGCAACGTCTTCAACCGCTGTGTCGTCACGCTTCCAGGTGTCCCAGGTGAGGCCGAGCGGGTCCTCGGTGTCGGGCTGGCGCAGGCCGCTGGCGATCAGGGTCAGCTTGCTGTCCTCGTCCGGGTTCAGCGTCAGCTTGGCAAAGCCTTGGTCGCGCGTTGCCGCGCTGTAGCGGCGCTCGCCATCGGTCTCGAAATGCGAGGCGTCGAGCACGTAGCCAATCCCGTCCTTCTCGCCTTCCGCGCCGATGTCGATCTTCAGCGTGCCGTGATCGCCGCCGGCGATGCCGCCACTCACGCGCGGCGTGCCTTTGCCGTCGCGCGAAAACAGTTGAATGACACCGCCAGCATGGTTGCCGTAGACGGTTGCGAAGGGGCCGCGCAGCACTTCGATGCGTTCCGCGGTATCGAGGTTGAAGGTGGCTGCCTGGCCCTGGCCGTCGGGGTTTGTTGCCGGGATGCCGTCCGCGATCAGCTTCACCCCGCGCACACCGAAGGCGGCGCGGGCACCGAAGCCGCGAACCGAGATCTGCAGATCCTGCGCATAGTTCTGCCGGTTCTGCACCACCACCCCGGGCACGCCTGCAAGCACTTCAGAGACGTTCACCCGCAAGCCCTCGGCCGCGTTCTCCGACAGCGGGACGCCCTCGACCGAATAGGGTACGTCGAACGGTGAAACCTCCACCCGGCTGCCGGTGATGACGATCGCGCCAAGGGTCTGATCCTCGGCCAAGGATGTGCCGGCAGTGAGGCCGAGGGAGAGGAGGGCGGCCAGCCGAAGCGGCGTCGTGCGGAGTTGGCGGTCGTCCATGGTCCGAATCCTGGTCGATTGTGGATCGCGGTCTGGCACATTGCCGTCCGCTGATGCGCTTCACTCTATTGGGTTTCGCGGCGCGCAGCCTCAGCACGTTCGCCGAATCCGTCTCATGATAATCATGAGATCACGGTCGGGCAGCTGACTGCCAGGGAGCAGGGGGGAGCGGTGCGAACGTCCCGCCAGGGGCGGGGCGATGGAGCCAGGAAAACAAAAGGGGCTGTGCTCGTCGCACAGCCCCTCTGCATTTACTGCTGGCCGGACACCGGTTGCCCAGCGTCCGGTGTCTGCATTACACGCGTGCAGCCTTCAACAGTTCGTTGAGGGTTGCGCTCGGGCGCATGACCGCCTTGCACTTGTCGGAGTCGGCGAGGTAGTAGCCGCCGATGTCGACCGCCTTGCCCTGAACCGACTTCAGCTCGTCGATGATCTTCTGTTCGTTCTCGGTCATCGATTTCGCGATCGGGCCAAAGTGCGCCTTCAGTTCGGCATTGTCGTTCTGCTCGGCCAGTGCCTGGGCCCAGTACATCGCGAGGTAGAACTGGCTGCCGCGGTTGTCGAGTTCGCCGGTACGGGGCGAGGGCGACTTGTTGTTGTCGAGCAGCTTGCCGGTCGCACTGTCGAGCGTCTTGGCGAGGACCTTGGCCTTGTCGTTGCCGGTCTTGATGCCCAGTTCTTCGAGCGACACCGCCAGTGCCAGGAATTCGCCCAGCGAATCCCAGCGCAGGTGGTTTTCTTCGACCAGTTGCTTGACGTGCTTCGGTGCGGAGCCGCCGGCGCCAGTTTCGTACATGCCGCCGCCAGCCATCAGCGGGACGATGGACAGCATCTTGGCGCTGGTGCCGAGTTCCATGATCGGGAACAGGTCGGTCAGGTAGTCGCGCAGGATGTTGCCGGTCACCGAGATGGTGTCCAGACCGCGGACAACGCGCTCCAGCGTGTAACGCATGGCGCGGACCTGCGACATGTGCTGGATGTCCAGACCGGTGGTGTCGTGATCCTTCAGGTACTTTTCGACCTTCTTGATCAGCTCGTTCTCGTGCGGACGATAGGGGTCGAGCCAGAAGATCGCGGGCATGCCGGAGTTGCGGGCACGGGTCACGGCCAGCTTCACCCAGTCGCGGATCGGCGCGTCCTTGACCTGGCACATGCGCCAGATGTCGCCCTCTTCGACGTCCTGCGACAGCAGCACTTCGCCGGTTTCGAGGTCGACGATGTTGGCAACGCCTGCTTCCTGAATCTCAAACGTCTTGTCGTGCGAACCGTACTCTTCGGCCTGCTGCGCCATCAGACCGACGTTGGGCACGGTGCCCATGGTGGTCGGATCGAAGTTGCCGTTGGTCTTGCAGAAGTTGATCATCTCCTGGTAGATGCGGGCGAAGGTGGATTCCGGCATCACGGCCTTGCAGTCGTACTGCTTGCCGTCAGTGCCCCACATCTTGCCGCCGGAGCGGATCATCGCCGGCATCGACGCATCGACGATGATGTCGTTCGGCGAGTGGAAGTTGGTGATGCCCTTGGCCGAATCGACCATCGCCAGTTCGGGGCGGTGCTCGTGGCAGGCGTGCAGGTCGCGGATGATTTCGTCGCGCTTGGACTCGGGCAGGGTTGCAATCTTGTCGTACAGATTGACCATGCCGTTGTTCACGTTCACGCCCAGCTCTTCGAACAGTGCGGCGTGCTTCTCGAAGGCGTCACGGTAGTAGATGCGGACGCAGTGGCCGAAGACGATGGGGTGCGAGACCTTCATCATCGTCGCCTTCACGTGCAGCGAGAACAGGACGCCGGTCTTGCGCGCGTCTTCGATCTGCTCTTCGTAGAAGTCGCACAGTGCCTTCTTGCTCATGAACATGCTGTCGATGATCTCGCCGTCGAGCAGCGAAATCTTCGGCTTGAGCACGATGTTCTTGCCGCTCTTGGTCGTCAGCTCCATCTTCACGTCACGGGCGCGGTCCAGGGTCATGGACTTTTCACCGTGATAGAAGTCGCCGTGCTTCATGTGCGACACGTGGGTGCGCGAAGCCTGGCTCCAGGGCTGCATCGAATGCGGGTTCTTGCGCGCGTAGTTCTTGACCGCGGCAGGTGCGCGACGGTCAGAGTTGCCTTCACGCAGCACCGGGTTTACCGCCGAGCCGAGGCACTTGCCGTAACGTGCCTTGATTGCCTTTTCTTCGTCCGTCTTCGGGTTTTCGGGAAAGTCGGGAATCTTGAAGCCGCGGGTCTGCAGCTCCTTGATCGCTGCGCTCAGCTGCGACACCGAGGCGCTGATGTTGGGCAGCTTGATGATGTTGGTGTCCGGCTCCTGCGTCAGGCGAGCGAGCTCGGCCAGCGCGTTCGGCACTTTCTGCTCTTCGGTCAGATAGTCGGAAAACTCAGACAGGATGCGGGCCGACACCGAGATGTCGCTCTTGGCAATCTCGATGCCTGCGGGGCCGGTGAAGGTCCGGATAATGGGTAGGAAAGCACACGTGGCCAGCATCGGCGCTTCGTCCGTGAGCGTGTAGATGATCTTCGATTTCCCTGCAACCATATTGCTTCCCTCAATATTGATTTTTTGACCATGAATCCATGGCGACCCCCTGTCGCCACAGACGACGGCTGACAACGCTTCTGCAGTCGACTACCCGATATTATGCCCCTCACGCACGCGTATCGAAACCGGCACGCGCATGTAGGCACCCATTTTTCAATGTTTTAGGGGGGCGTCCGGCCCGGCGTCGCAGGAATGCGAGCTCGCGGCCGGGCCGAACAGTGGGCCGGCCGGCGACGCAGCGGTCAAACGATGGAGGCTGCGAGCAGGCGGTGCAGGGCGCGTGGGTTCCCGGTCACGATGATGCGTGCAGGATATCTGCGCTGATCCGCGGCGCAGTTTGCAGAATGGCACCATCAGGGCTGTGGGTATCGGCCGGGAGCGTGCTATATATTGGCCTACACTTCTTCGGCAAGGCTGCAGCAGAACGATGAGTACCGAAAACTACCCCGTTGTCTTTGGCACTGAAGACGTCCTCAGAAGCCTGTGCGATTCGGTGAGCAGGGTCCTGAGTGTGACCACGCAGAGCCAGATCCGTTATTCAGGCATGGTGCAGCGGATCTCGAAAACCTGTCTCAAGCCCGATATCGGCTGCTTTGTGCTGTTCGACGGTGGCTTTTCCGGTCTGGTTGTCATCAATTTTTCCGCCCCAGCAGCGATGGAGCTGTACGAGCAGTACATGCTGAACATGGGCATGTCCAAGGACGAGCTGACCACCAGCCACACCTCGGATGAGGTCAGCAACGTGATGGGCGAGCTGATGAATCAGTCCGTGGGCGATTTCACCGCCAAGGTGGCGCGCGAGTTGCAGACCCACATTACGCAGAATCAGCCCAAGATGATGGCGCTCAGCAAGCAGGTCATCCTGAGCGTGGACACCCATCTGGAGAAGCCCGAGGCGCGGCGCGTCACCTTCTTCACCGGTCGCAACAACATCTTCTACCTAGAGCTGGCCATCGACCGCACCGAGTTCATCAAGCTCAATGACTTCGATGCCAGCGAAGTGCCCGACCCGGACGCGCTGATGGATCAGGTCCATGGTGCAACGGCCGCACGGCCCGCGCCAGCCGTGTCTGGCACCAGCGAGCACGATGAATTGCTGAATTCACTCGGGATGTAGTGTCGTTCCCGTGGGCAGCCGAGCGCCGCACCGCCGTACAGACCCGGCGGCGCGGCGCTTTCGCTTACAGGGCGGCGCGATAGATGGCGCAGACCTCTTCAAAACTCGGCTGAACCGGATTGGTGAGGCCGCAGGCGTCTTTCATCGCGTTGGCGGCGAGGGTCGGGATGTCGGCCTCCTTGGCGCCGAGCTGTCCCACCCCGGCCGGAATGTCCACATCGGCGGCCAGATCCCGGATGGCCTGCAGGCAGCGCTGGGCCGCCGCGTCTGCATCGAGCCCCTGCACGTCGCAGCCCATCGCATGCGCCACGTCGGCAAGGCGGGGCGAGGCCACGCGGGCGTTGAACGCCTGCACATGGGGCAGCAGGATTGCGTTGCACACCCCATGGGGCAGGTCGTAGAAGCCGCCAAGCTGATGCGCCATGGCATGTACATAACCCAGCGAGGCGTTGTTGAAGGCCATGCCGGCGAGGAACTGCGCATAGGCCATCTTTTCCCGTGCCTCAAGGTCGCTGCCTTGCTTCACTGCCGCGCGCAGGTACTGGCTGATCAGGCTGACGGCCTGCAAGGCGCAGGCATCGGTGATCGGCGTTGCCGCGGTGGAGACGTAGGCCTCGATGGCATGGGTCAGTGCGTCCATGCCGGTGGCAGCCGTCAGTGAAGCGGGCATGCCGAGCATCAGGTCGGGATCATTCACCGACAGCACGGGCGTGGTGTTCTTGTCCACGATCGCCATTTTTACGTGGCGGCTGTCGTCGGTAATGATGCAGAAGCGCGTCATCTCGCTCGCCGTGCCGGCGGTGGTGTTGATGGCCACCAGCGGCAGCTGGGGTTTGGCAGACCTGTCGACGCCCTCGTAGTCGGCGATGGCGCCGCCATTGGTCGCCACCAGCGCGATGCCTTTTGCACAGTCGTGAGGGGAGCCGCCGCCGAGCGAAATGACGAAGTCACAGTCATTGGCGCGCAGCACTGCCAGGCCGTTGTTGACGTTCTCGACGTTCGGATTGGGTTTGACCTGGTCGTACACCACCGAAGCCACGCCGTGTTCGCCGAGCAGTTCGGTGACGCGTCCTACGAGACCGGCGCGCACCAACGGCGCGTCGGTCACAACGAGCGCCTTTTTCCAGCCGTGCGACTGTATGGCCAGCGCGGCGTCCTTGAGACAGCCGCTGCCCATCAGGTTGACGCTGGGGATGAAGAAGATACTGGTCGTCATGATGTTGCCCCGAATGAAAGACAGAGTGAAAAAGCAGAGCGGAAGAAGCACTGGTTCAAGCCTACGCGCCTTGCCTTGCTGACGTCTTGACGCAGGGCAAGGCTGCGTCCGGAGATGGCTGCAACCGCTTCCGCCCGCAATCATCGTGCGTGCATCGGAACCTGTTGCGCTTGGCCGAAAGGGCGCTGCTCCGGTTTGCCGGACAGAACTTTCTTTGTCGGTCGTTGCTGTCGACCACAGCCGTCGGCGCTATATTCGAGACATCCGCATCAGCCTGTACGGGAGCCCTCATGAGTCTGTCGCTGCTCAGTCGTTACGCATTTTTTGCGCTTTGCGTGTTGCTTGCCCTGAGCAGCCTGCCGTTTCTGCAGCATGAATGGGCGTGGCCGGTCACGCTCGTGGCCGGTGCGCTGAGCGTGGTCGGCATCATCGATCTGACGCAGACACGCCAGGCCGTCCGGCGAAACTATCCGGTGATCGGGAACATCCGCTACCTGGTCGAGGCCATCCGCCCCGAGATCCGTCAGTACCTGCTCGAAGGCGATCGTGAGCAGCTGCCGTTTTCCCGCGCACAGCGTTCACTGGTGTACGCCCGCGCCAAGAACCAGAATGCCTCCAAGGCCTTCGGCACCCTGGTCGATGTGTATCAGAGCGACTTCGAGTTCATCAACCATTCGATCTGTCCGGCGCCCAAGGCGGACCCGGCGCTTTTCCGGGTGGAGATCGGCGGGCCGCAATGCAGTCAGCCGTATTCGGCGTCGATCTTCAATATCTCGGCGATGAGCTTCGGCTCACTCAGTGGCAATGCGATCCGTGCGCTCAACAAGGGTGCGCGCCTGGGCGGCTTTGCACACGACACCGGAGAGGGCAGCGTCAGCCCCTATCATCGCGAACACGGCGGGGATCTGGTGTGGGAGGTCGGCAGCGGCTACTTTGGCTGCCGTACGGCCGATGGCCGCTTCGATCCGGTGGCGTTTGCCGCGCAGGCGCAGCAGCCCCAGGTGAAGATGATCGAGATCAAGCTCAGTCAGGGGGCCAAGCCCGGTCATGGCGGGGTGCTGCCGAAAGGCAAGATCACGCCGGAGATCGCGGCCACGCGCGGTGTGCCAATGGGTCAGGACTGCATATCGCCGGCCGCCCACAGCGCCTTCTCGACCCCGATTGAGCTGCTGCAGTTCATCGCGCAACTGCGTGAGCTGTCCGGCGGCAAGCCGGTTGGCTTCAAGTTCTGCCTCGGCCATGCATGGGAGTTCATGGGCATTGCCAAGGCGATGATCGAGACCGGCATCCTGCCCGACTTCATCGTGGTCGATGGCAAGGAAGGGGGCACGGGGGCGGCGCCACTTGAATTCGCCGATCATTTTGGCGTGCCGATGCGAGAGGGCCTGCTGTTCGTGCACAACACCCTGGTCGGGCTCAATCTGCGCGACAGGATCAGGATCGGCGCCAGCGGCAAGATCGTCAGCGCCTTCGACATCGCACGTGCGCTGGCGATGGGGGCGGACTGGGCGAACTCGGCGCGCGGCTTCATGTTCGCCATCGGTTGCATCCAGAGCCGCTCGTGCCACACCAACAAGTGCCCCACGGGCGTCGCCACCCAGGACCCGCTGCGTCAGCGTGCGCTGGTGGTCGAGGACAAAGGGCAGCGGGTGCACAACTTCCACCGCAACACGATGGAGGCGCTTGCCGAGATGCTGTCCGCGGCCGGGCTCACGCATCCGTCGCAGATCGACGCCAGCCATCTGGTGCAGCGCATCTCGCCGACGGAGGTGCGCCTGTACTCGCAACTGCACGTGTTCCTGAAGCCGGGGGAGCTGCTTGCCGGCCAGGTCGAAGGGCGATTCTACGAGCGCATGTGGGCAATGGCACGGGCGGACA
>TARA_R110001583_G_scaffold113252_3_pt1 | contig 10632 bp, 22 predicted proteins | sample TARA_R110001583 | Tara Oceans TARA_R110001583 (sample SAMEA4398432) | marine metagenome | biome: Polar Biome; feature: [MES] marine water layer (ENVO:01000295) within the mesopelagic zone...; material: water (ENVO:00002006), including particulate matter (ENVO:01000060) such... | reverse complement strand
TTGTTTTGAAAAAATGATTTATTGGTGCACCAAGTCTTCTAGCAGTCAATATAGTCACCTTTCTGCCACCCTTATTTAATTGTTTACGTAATAAATCAACATTCTTTTTGATAATTTTAGGATTTCTAATTTTTCTATCAAAATCCTTAAAATCATATTCTTCATCTTTCTTCAATGTATGTACTGCAAATTCTGCTGGATCTAATTTATCTACTTCCTTTCCATCTATAGTTATATATACCCATGAATCTGATTTTGCCAATGTATCATCAAAATCAAATACACTTAACATTTTTCCTTCTAATATGTCTTTTAATTTTATTCCCATTTTCTATTGTACTTTTCTCGTTGGTCAACAAGAATATATTCTACTATATCATGCTCTCCACAATGTGGACATCTTAACTTTTCAATACTATTAGCTTCATTTATCTTCCATTCACCCTTACATTTCCTATTACTGCACTTATATATGTATGTGTGTCTTATGAATACTTGGTGTCCCATTAATCTTTCCTCTTACTAGCTAATACTTTGTTATGAGCATATTCCCAACGAGTTCTGGAATCTTTATATTTATGCTCATCTTGGTGATTCATTTTTTTTAACTGGTTATTAAATTCTTTTTTAAGTCCGTTTTCATTTATCGATTTAGTTATTTCATACCACAAATCTTCATAGTGGCCCATTATATATACTTCTTCCAGTTCTTTTCTGCTTTTGTTGCTGCTTTTTCGTAAGGATTCTTTGCATATCCTAATTTACGATATTCTTTCATTTTCTTAGGATCTTGTGTTGCGTGGGTATATTCATGTAGTAATCCTCTGATAATTTCTCCTTCATTAGTCATCTTAGGTGAATATAGATATATCTTATTTTTGTCCCAATCATATTCAGCATGGGGGTTAGCTTCTCCTTCCATTCCTTCAATACCACTAACTCTAACATAGATATTTGTATGAAACTCTACTTTTGGCGTACCTCGCTTAGCTTTACCTAGATTTTTAACTATTTGAGGGTATACTCTATCCACTATAGCTTGGGCTTCCTTCTTATCAAATCCTTCTACTAATATATCTCTGAGCTTAATCATGCGTATGCTAATGTATCTTTACCATATAATTCAATATCGGCTTTTTTCATTTTGGCTTCGCTATTTCCGTATCTATCTTTACCATATTTTGCCCACATCTCTGCATTTTTCCTACCTTTTGCACTAGCCTTATATGCCATCCTCCAATTTTTTGGTCCTACTGCAGCCCATCGTTTTGTAATAACTAATTGCCAAACATCTCCTGGATGTTTTCTTATATCAGTTAATGTTCCTGGTATTATTTCTTGTAGTTTAATCCTTGACATGAGTAATTCTATTATCTTTATTCCAAGCTTTTTTAGAAAATACTAAGTCATCTTTAACCAACATTACAACTAGAGCTCTACCAAACTTGCTAGGATTTTTTACTGATGTGTAGTTTTTGTTGTTTGTTGTTTTGGCCCAAGTTTGCCATACTAATTCCATTGCTCTAAATATCTTACTTCCATCCCCGTTTAATGATAGCATTTGCTTTTTAATTTTACTTCGTTTTTTATATGCCCATTTCTTAAAGTCTACATATGCAAATTCGTTTGGAGTGTCTTGCGGTATTGGTCGGCCTTCTTTTATTGATTCTTTTTTAGGCATGAGTTTTTTGATTCTAAAAGATAGCATTTTCTTACCATTAATAGTTGGCTGACCTTTATCATCAAAACCAAAATCCTTGACAACAACAGGTTTATTCTTAAACTTACCACGTAAAATAGTATCACCTATTTCTAAGTCTATTTCATATTTTTCTGTTAATATGTCTTTTAGTTTGATCATTTTCTAGTTGTTTTCCAATTTTTAGGAAATGCAGCTTCACCGCCTTTTTTATACTCTTCCCAAGTTTTCCAAAATTTACTTCCTGGCATAACAGCTTTCAAAAAACTTTTACGCATACTTTCAGCTTCTGTTACAAACATTCCACCGTTTGGTTTGTTCCTATTCTTGTTAGAAACTGCACCTAATCTCTCAACTGCCTTTTGTAAACTAGCTGTTGCTTTCAATACTCGTTCATGAGCCTTCTGCATTACGATAATGTCTTTAACTTGCCATTGTTGAGATGCTTCGTTTAATGTGTCTTTTAATTTAATCATTTTTGCCTTCACTATACATATCTCTACCTAAACTACCTAGCTTATCAAATTTATAATCTATAAACTTCTCTGCATCGTTCGGATCTTTTATTACAGTTAGCAATGCATCCATTCTCTCGTCTTCACCCATCTTATTCCACATTTGCTTTGTTACCTTTTTACTTCTGCTTTCGCCTAATATGTCTTTTAGTTTAATCATAATTTCCTCTTTATTTGGCTTTTAATTTTACCATTTTCTACAGCTCCAATATCCTGCAGATGTTTTCTTTTTCTTTTGGTCACACTTATGTCTTGCTCTAAAACTAGCTCTTGCTTCTGGGTTATCTTTCTTAATTCTTACACCTTTTTGGCCAAAGTTTACTTTAACTACATTTCCTTTAGGATTTTTTACATATACCTTGAATTTTCCTACATCACCAGCCGATGGTTTATTTAATTTCACCTTACGGCCTTGGTATTCAGCTTCTTCTATCTTTTGTTTTTTAAGATATTCTACTAAGTTATATGCTGCTTCTCTTTTAACCATTTTAATTTAGGATATATCTTTTGATTCTAATAATGTATATGAAAATGAATTACCATGTATTTCCCTTGCTGCTTGGCAAATATCTAAAAATTCATGCCAATCATCATTATCAGCTATTACTTGACACCCAGCTGAATATTTACCAACTCTTATAGATTTTCCACCTGCTTTTGCTGTTGCTCTATGAATATTGATTCCAAATAATCCTGTATCAGTATTTGATTCATCTAAATCGTAATTATTATCACGATCATTGTCTCTATAAACCGTCACATCTTTCTTTTGACCTAGCGCTAAATATTTACCGCCATGTAGTCTAAGTTTGTGTGAACCTCTATATTGGTTTGGTTTTAAGATAGCACATCCCTTGTCTTTTAACCATGGATTTTCCATCCATGCTGAACCTGGATCTGTTGTACAGTCAAAGATATGAAACTGCCATTCACCATCTATCTTATATGAAATTGTTATTTTGTCGTCAAAGGCATTTGTGACTCTACCCTTTGTTTCTGAGTTTCGGATTCCAACGATGTTAACGTCATGTCCTTTATTACTATTATCGTGAAACCATTTGTAGCCTTTAGCTTCTACTGTTGATTGGATTTGTTCTTTTGTGTACATTTCCTAGTTCTCCTTGTATTTATGTGTTGTATCGATTTATTTGTATATAAATATAGAGTTTGGACCATAAAATGCTATCAAATTATTTTAATATCTGATGGAGAGAACCAATATATTCTTCCTCCTAAATCTGTAACTTTTATACCTTTAGAGGTTATCTCTTGTACTATTACCTTGTCACCCTTGTAGATTGCTCCTTGATGACCAAAATAATCTTTTTTAACTATTGCGTATTTAAGATTTGTTGTGTTTGGCATATTTTATTTTCTTTCCAACTAATTCAGTTGCCGATTCAATTGCCAGCTTATGTGACTTAAAGGGTCCTGATAATTGGTGTTTGCCTTGAAATACGAATACAGCTACGCTGCCCGGGATTTGTTGTGACTCACCTCTATTGTTTTTTCTAATTCTTGGCATTTCAATTTTTTGTCTTATGTCGAGGTATCCAACCTTACGTACAAAACTTCCATATTTTTCTGTTTTTCCCATCATAGTTCTCTATAGATATAATCTACTTCTTGCGGTTTACTTTATCCGATTGAAGATTTTTCTCTTTTTTAACTTTTTTTCTTTTTATTTTTTGTTTTCTTGAATATGTGTCATCCATCAAGTTATCTATATCTTTCAAATTTAATTTTGGCATTCTTAAGTTCTGATTTTTAGTTTTTCAATATTTTGTAAAAATTGTGAAATATCCATTGATTGATTCTTATCAGTTTTTATTTGCAGTTCTGTTAATTTTTCAGGCGAATTTGCAACAACATTCATAAGTGCAGTTAATCCTTGGTCACCCCAAAATACTCCAAACCCGTTATCAGTTCCAATCAATAAATGAGCATCAGGCTCACCTTTACTTATTAAAAAATATTCCAACTATTTATCTATTTTTTCCCAATTGTTTTCAATTTCAAACAATTGAGTGAAAATGTGCTCTAGCTGTGGTTGGATATCCTTTAATGTCTCAGGGGATTTTTTCTCAACTATTCCTGCTAATGTTTCTAATGCCGGTCTTACTTGTGTTTTAATAGTGTTGATTCCTTCGTTATCTATTTTTGCCATCTTTTTTTCTCCTATTTTTGTTAATTATTAAATTATTTTCATATGTTTCTAAACTATTTATAGTTATTGTTAATTGTCCTAATTCAAATGTTCCTATTTCTCCACTATTTTGAATTATTTCAGATAATTGCTGAATATGGTTAAAATCTGTTTCATATAATTTTGTTCCATCCATTTCAACTAATATTGCATTCTTTTTTTCGCTATCATATGGTGCAACCCTTTCACTTAAATCATATAATGTATTCCGTTTTTCATTTTGAAAATATTCATTTGTTAAGTTTGAAAAGTTATCTATATAAATAGTACTACACCACGGTTCTATACTCCCCAATAAATTCATATTACAATTTTTTACTACAAATCCAACGTCATATTTAGAAGGAATTATAGGCTTCAAAAATTGGTCATGCTTTACAAAATGTCCCCATTTTCTAATAAACTCTCTAGTTGCCTTTTGATTTTGTTTTAACCATTCATCAGTCTCTCTATTCTTCATAAAGACTTCACCATTTGGATTTCTTTTAGCTCCATCTGCAAATCTAGACCCTCTACATGTCATATGATAAACAAATCCTTCCCATGTTTGTATAAACTTAATTCCATTTAATTGGAACCTATTAAATATATCTGAGTCTTCTTTTGATTGTGGAGCAAATATTGGGTCATGACCTCCTATCTCTTGAAAATCACTTTTATAAAATGCCCAAGGAGCAAATATACCTTCTGTTGTATTCTTTTGCTGGAATTCTCTATCACTATCTAGCCAATTTAATAAATCTTGTTCTTTGAACTCTTCTGGTTCAATACCGAAATCCATTAATATTTTCTCTGGTCCATCTGGATGTAATGGGGGTTCTATTCTTGTAAGAGATACTATTGTTTTTTCTTTTATATGTTCTTCAATTGAATCTATAGCTCCTGGACATAGATACATATCTGCATGATATATCATACAAACATCATGACTAGCAACTTCATTAACTAATCTATCATATAATATTGTATGGCCTGCCCGTTCTGGACCGTAATGTCTTATAGCTCTAAAATTTGGGTCATTATCCATTCTATCATGGCACCATTCCCAAGTTCCATCATCAGAGAAATCATCTGCTACGCAAATTTCTACTACATGATTGCCTTGATTTTTTCTTATTGAATCATAAGACCATTTAAGATACTTAAGATTATTTCTTCCCGGTTGTATTAAACTAATATTCATAATTAAATGCCTCTATGTCTTTTACATATAATTTAGAAATATAATCTCTTGTTTCTTCATCATAATAATCTCTATAATTTTTTTTCTTTGTTATATTATGTTTTTCAAGTGGTTTTAATTCTTTTCCAATGAACTTAGATAGTTCAACCCAATCATTTTCTAAATTTTCAAATTCTAGAATCATATCTACTAATATTTCATCTTCTTTAGAACTAATCATATTTAATTGGGGTAGCCAATGTTTGTGGATTCTATACCAGTCCATTCCTAATGTTTCAAAATGATTCTTATAAAAATCTGGAGTGAATAATATTTGTTCGTCTCTTAATCCTTTTATATTAGGATTCATAAGCCATTCTTTGAATGTATAATCATTATCTCCATATATATATTTTTCATGACCTTCTTTTTTTCTGTATTCATATAAAGATACTATTCTATCCCATGGATTTCTAACAACTGTAAACTTTTTATATGAATTAAATTTATCAGTATCAATCATATCTTTTAATTGTAGAATTGTGAATATTCCTCTATCATCTTTAGTCATTCCAAGATTTTTCCATATGCTTGTGCCAGCTGCTTTTGCAACATGGATAAAAATCAATTCATTAATATTACTCAAATTCTTATTTTGTCTAACTCTTAATTGATACATCTATTTTCTCTTTCCTAATAATTCTTCTAATGTTGTATCTGGACCAAAACTACTTCCCTTGGCAACACCCTTAAAATGAAATATATATGCAGATTTACATAAACCTGGATGGTCATCTGCTGGTAGTAATACTCGCCAATTAAATGTATCTTCATTTTTTGTCATTAAGTAATCTGGATCAAATAAGTTTCCGTCTTCTCTTTCATATTGGCAAATATCTCTACTCATCATAAAAAAGAAACCATTAAAGTGTTTCATTCTTATTGGATCTACAATATACAAATCTTTTCCTTTTTTTAATTGTTCTCTTGCTGTTAATAAATGGTCTTGTATATCTTGTGTATTGTTTGGGTCTTGGGATTTAGTATCTAGACCATTAAAATAATTTCCTATAAATTGATGGGGATTGTGGCCCACTCCATTCTTGTCTCCCATAGGAGATACTAGAGAAAATGGCCATTTATTTAATGTAAAGGCTAATTGAGATAATGCTCCATTAGGAACTATAACATCATGATTGGAGTTTACCCAATGGGTATATTCTGGATTATCTCTAAAATACCTATATCCTTCATTCCAGGTATGAGTTAATCCTTTTCCAGTAGGTTTTTCAATTATTTTTATATTGTTGTCTTTACACCATTGCTGTGTTCCATCATTAGAGCAATCATCTATAACCAAAACATCAAAATCTATATCATTTACTTTATTTAATGATTCCATACATAATTTTGTATACTCTAGTTGGTTGTATGTTGTAATTAAAAATAAAACTTTGTTTTTCATAGTTGTATAACCTTTTATATAATTATAGTTTTGATACGATATCTTTCATATTTACTAAGAATTCTTTTTCAGAATATATTGTTTCGAACATGTTTTTTGCAGTATCACTACATTGTTTATAAAAATTTTCATCAGATTTTAATTTTTCTGCGAGTTTTCTAGCTGCTTTGATGTCTCCATCAGGAACAGATAACTCTGGGTGTAGATATTTTTGAGTATTAACATTATCATAAGCTATACATGGAATTCCTAAATAAGCGCAATTAAGGTTAAAGGTTCCAGCTGCAGCTGTTCCTAATTGTACACCATATTTACATTTTGATAATTCGTACATCCAATCTAACCATTGCACCCATGGTAAATGATTTATATCTAATAATTTTTCGTCTTCTTTCATTCTTCCAGTTGTAGGAGATGTTATACTATCACTCAATATTTTTCCTATTATATAGGAATCAAATCCTCTATATGCAGTTACCCAATTTCCTCCAACCATTACGCCACTTCTTTCTCCTTCAAAAGTTTTTATGTGGTCTGTTATCATTAGTGTTTGCATGAGTTCGCATTTAACATCGGTTATTCCCCTATAATAATTCAAATCCATATCATTATGGCAGAAAATAATGTCCATTGATTGTAATATATCATGATACCATAATTGTGATTGTACAGTACCTCCTTGCCAATACCAATATGTACTTTCTTGCATTGTTCCTATTTTATTACAGACACGACTCATTTCATATGTTAATGGATAATCAAATATAGCTTCTTTATTTTTTGGTATAATTACAATTCCTAAATCATATGTATTATTTGCCAAAGTATCTATTGTTGTTATTGGATGATGTATTGCATCTAAAGCACATACCCATGCAACATCTGTTCTCATATTTGGATGGTTTCTTGGTACTTTTCCTGTATATCCTGCTTCGCTAAAAAATGCTATTTTCATATTGTAAATACCTGTTTTAAGTTAAATCTTTCAATGTATGATAAACCTTTTTTAGAACATTGAAAATTAGTATGGAATCCATCAATTGTTTTTCTACTAAAATATGAACGGTGTTGTTGGGATTCAAATTGCTTTAACATCTCCAATTTAGTATCATAAACATTTGATATATCTATAAACATGTTTGGAATCCATTTTTCTAATGTACTGGGAGAATAATACTCCATAAGAGATATTGGTTTTATTCTCGTTAATGGCCAGCCGAAACTAGAAACAAGTGTATGTTCAAAATGGCTATCAAATTCTGATGGAGTTATTATACAATCGTATTCTATATTGTTTGTAAACATTTTTTCTATATAATTTATCCATTCATCTTCTGCAAGGTCTTTTAAGAATTGATGATTTGTAAAAAATAATTCATAATTAGTAGTTGATGCCTTTTCCCAACTTTTACTGACTTCGCCTAATCTATGTAAACTTGTTGTCTCATCACAATCTCCGCCTTGAGTTAAACATAATATATCAAAGTGGGTATCTGTAAATTTAAGTATTGTTCCTCCCATACTATATTCAACATCGTCTGGGTGAGGGGATAGGCATAATACCCTGTTAAAATCTAATAATTTTTTTATTTCTGACATTACATATCTCCTGATGACTTAAAATCTATATCTTTAGGTTCTTTACTATGGCATCCGCAATCTTTTCCACAACATTCTCTTTCTGAATATTTACTATTTGGATCCAATGAATTGTAGTATCTATTATGGATTTTTTTATCTCTTTTCAAATCTCTAGGCCCTTTTACAAAAGCAAGATAACATATCAATGACATTACACTAATACACATGATGAAAACTAATATTCCTATCATTTTTGCCACTCAGATTTTATGGAACTGAATCCAATATCAGTAAATATTTTAATTCCTCTTCTTCTTAGATAATCTCTTAAGTCTTCTGAAACTTCATTTATATATCCTGAGATTGTTCTCTTTTCTAAATCATAAATAGTAGAATTATCACCCTGTGTTAAAATTATTTCTTCTTTAGTTGTGGAAGTTTTAACTGCTGTGAGTACTAAATCTTTTATTCCTTTTGATTCATGTAGGTTATACCAATCAGATAATATTTCATCTACTATAATTTGTTTTTCTATTTTTGATAATTCTCTAGGATAACATTCTTTCTTTATAACTCTACATGGTGAACCAGCAGCAAAACATCCTGAAGGTATATTTCTATTAATTATAGAACCTATACCTATAACTGCATTATCTCCTATATCTACATTTGGTAATACTATACATCTAGCAGGTAGCCAAACATCATTTCCTATTTTTACTGGTCCAAAATCAGCTGGAAATCCTTTTAGTACGTCTAACCAAGCTCCATGGGTCCATATCATAACATCTCCTCCTATACCAACATTATTTCCAATATGTACTTCGTCTGAAGGATTTATTACCGTGTTCTCAAATATTCCTACGTTATCACCTATGTATACATTTGAATTCGGACCAAAACATCCGCCTCTTCCAACCTCAACACCTTCACACATATATAAACCTTCTCCAGCTATAAAATTATTACAGCGGATGATGCATCCATCTTTTATTATAGAATTTTTACCAAGAGTAAAATTATTACATTCTATAATTACATTTTTTCCTATTTTTGCCGTTTTATGTATATTTTTCATCTATATAACTCCTTGTATGTTCTTTCTATCCAATAATTTGCATTTCTATCATTTTGTGGTATTGCGTTGAAATGATATACCCAGCCAGAGTCTAAAAATGTTAATTCATCTTTCCACCAACTATGTCCAGGAATATGTAATAAATTTTTCCTAAACATATCTTGTAGATTATAGCATGTAGGAAGTAATTTTACAGGAATATCAAACATCTTTGTAAAATAATTTAATGGAGTTTGGTCGTTTCCAACTAAAAAGGATTTTGCTTCTATAAACTTTTCAATATTATCGTTATAATATCCTATAACGTTATCTAAAAATTCTTTATGAGATTTATTAACTATAACAAAACCCGTATTGAAGTATTCCCATGGTGAAATTTTTATCCCAGGAAACATGTGGTCACCATAGCGTTTAATACTTCGCATAGCCCATTCATAACATCCATCATTAACAACAGCACAAAATTTACCGTCTGTTTCATCGAAAAAGTTTGGACAATTAGGGTGAACTATTGTATCTGCATCTACTATTAAAACTTGGTCATAATCTACGCCATTTGATTCTAATAATTTTAAGGCTAGAGCTTTGTGCCAGTTAGCAATCATATACTCCTCTGGATATACTCTCTCAGTTAATACAAAAACTTCACAATTATTTTTATCTGCCCAAGATTTCCAGCTGTTTATACTTAAATCGTACTTGGCATTTCTACCCTTTTTCTGTTCTTCAGATATATTTACTATAAATATTATATTCTTATTCATGTATTTTTAATCTTCCCTTTTTTTCTAAATCTTTGCATATTTTCTTTTCTAAAGAAAAATTATGTATATTACTAACTGCTGCGGTGTATTTATCAGAAAAATAATACTTTGCTACTCCTTTTCCTTCATTATGGAAATCAAATCCAAAAATATCAATTTTTT
>TARA_R110001583_G_scaffold40047_1_pt1 | contig 10635 bp, 8 predicted proteins | sample TARA_R110001583 | Tara Oceans TARA_R110001583 (sample SAMEA4398432) | marine metagenome | biome: Polar Biome; feature: [MES] marine water layer (ENVO:01000295) within the mesopelagic zone...; material: water (ENVO:00002006), including particulate matter (ENVO:01000060) such as...... | reverse complement strand
TAATGATTAAATATTAAGCGCGACAACTAGTCTGACAGAGAGGGAATCTGAAAACTTGTACTTAAAAGAGTATGAGAAGTATAAAGCATAATATTATTCTAATTAGTTTTAACCTAAACCCTAATTATAGATTTATTAAGACTGAAAGAACTATATTGCGCACAAGGTGAACATTAGAAACTAAAAAGGCGAATCATTTCTGATTCGCCTTTAAATATAACTTGAAAGTTTCCAACTTTAAATGTCAGTTTCCAACTTTAAATAAGCGGTTTCCAACTCTAAGTGTTGTGATCATCTGAAAAATTAATCCATATAACTTTCGATTGGAGGGCAACTACAAATTAAATTTCTATCCCCATAAACATCATCAATACGATTAACCGTTGGCCAAAATTTATTAGTTCTAACACCTGGCACTGGGAATACAGCATCAGCTATGCTGTACGCTCTGTCCCAATTAGCTTCAGTAATATCTGCTAACGTATGTGGTGCATGATGTAATGGATTATTCTCTAATGTCCATTCACCTGATTCAACTTTACGCACTTCATCACGAATACACACCATTGCTTCAACAAATCGGTCTAATTCAACTTTAGATTCAGACTCGGTCGGTTCAATCATTAATGTGCCCGCAACAGGGAATGACATAGTAGGTGAATGAAAACCGTAATCAATTAAACGCTTAGCAACATCCATTTCAGTTACGCCACTAGCTTCTTTAAGCGGACGTAAATCAACAATACATTCGTGCGCAACTCGACCATTTGGATCAGTATATAAAATAGGATAATGCTCGCTTAATTTAGTCACTAAGTAGTTCGCATTAGTAATAGCGTATTTAGTGGCTGCTGTAACACCTTCTTTACCTAACATGGCAATGTACAAGTAAGTGATAGGTAAAATACCGGCACTACCATACGGCGCTGCTGATACGGCGCCATTACCTTTATTACCTTCAATAATATTTACTAAAGAATGATCAGGTAAGAACGGGGCAAGGTGAGCTTTAACACCGATTGGCCCCATACCTGGACCACCGCCGCCATGTGGAATAGCAAATGTTTTGTGTAAGTTAAGGTGTGAAACATCAGCGCCAATAAGGCCTGGTGAAGTAATACCAACTTGGGCATTCATGTTTGCGCCATCAAGGTAAACTTGACCGCCGTTATCATGAATAATGTGACAAATTTCGGCGATAGTCGTTTCATATACACCGTGAGTAGACGGATACGTAATCATGATGCAAGAAAGATTATCGCGTAACTCTTCTGCTTTCGCTGTTAAGTCATCCATATCAACGTTGCCGTCTTTAGTACAGGCAACAACCACTACTTTCATACCAACCATCATTGCTGATGCGGGGTTAGTACCATGTGCAGAGGCAGGAATTAAACAAATATTACGATGTGAATCACCACGGCTTTCATGATATTTATGAATTGCGATAAGACCTGCGTATTCACCTTGTGCACCTGAGTTAGGCTGCATTGATACTTTGTCGTAGCCGGTTAATTCAACTAACCAGTCAGCCAGTTCTTCAATCATTGTAGTGTAGCCAATGACTTGATCTTGCGGTGCAAATGGATGCATGTTGGCAAATTCAGGCCAGCTTATTGGGATCATTTGCGCCGTTGCGTTTAACTTCATGGTACAAGAGCCCAAAGAAATCATTGAGTGGTTCAAGGCTAAATCTTTGTTTTCAAGACGTTTGATATAACGCAGCATTTCAGTTTCGCTGTGATACGAGTTAAACACTGGGTGCGTTAATATGGGTGTTTCACGTACTAATGAAGTAGGAATTGATGAATGACCCGAAGCGACAATTTTATCGTCAAGCTCGATAACATCTAACCCATGATTAGCACCTAATAAAATAGTAAATAACTGCGCTACATCTAAACGTGTGGTTGTTTCATCAAGTGACAAACTCACTTGATCATCAACATCAGTGCGTAAGTTAACACCCGCGATTGACGCACGTTCAATAATTTCTGCTTTGCTGTTATTTTCAAGCGAAGCAACATTAAATGTTAAGGTATCAAAGTAGTTCGCATGAATAGCCGTTAAGCCTTTGCTCGCCGTTCCTAAACATAAAATATCAGTAAAGCGATGAATACGGCTAGCAATAGTTTTCAAGCCTTTAGGACCATGATAAACCGCGTAAAACGCAGCCATATTAGCTAATAGTGCTTGTGCAGTACAAATGTTTGAGTTGGCTTTTTCACGGCGAATATGTTGTTCGCGTGTTTGCATTGCCATACGTAGTGCCGGGTTACCACGGGTATCTTTTGATACACCAATAATTCTGCCGGGCAATGAACGTTTGTATTTGTCAGAGGTGGTAAAGAATGCCGCATGTGGACCACCGTAGCCCATAGGTACACCAAAGCGTTGGCTTGAACCAATAACCGCATCAGCGCCTAATTCGCCCGGAGATTTCAACAACACTAAGCTCATAATATCAGCTGCAACGGCAACAATACCTTTATTGCTGTGAATTTTTTCAATTAAGTCACTAATATCAGAAACTTCGCCCGTTACACTTGGGTATTGGATCAAGGCACCAAAAACATCATGTTCTGGTGCTTCATTTGCTGGAGCAATAACAATGTCAAATCCAAACATTTCTGCACGTTGTTTCACTACGTCAATTGTTTGCGGAAAAACATCTGATGAAATAAAGAAAAGATTAGACTTTTTGTTTTTAGAAACACGTTTAGCTAAGGCCATTGCTTCAGCAGCGGCAGTACTTTCATCAAGTAATGAAGCACTGGCAAGCGGTAATCCCGTTAGGTCAATACACATTTGCTGAAAATTAAGTAATGAGGTTAAACGACCTTGCGCTATTTCAGGTTGATATGGCGTATAAGATGTATACCAACCTGGATTTTCTAGTACGTTACGCAAAATCACGTTAGGCGTTAAGGTTGGGTAATAACCTAAACCAATATAAGAAGTGTTAACTTTATTTAAGTTAGCGATGACTTTTAAATCAGCTAATGCTTGAACTTCTGTTTTGCTATCACCAATTGCAGGTAGATCAGCTAAACGAATATCACTAGGGACAATTTCATCAATTAGTGCATCAATAGAGTTTGCGCCGATGTCATTTAACATCGTTTCAGTTTGTGCTTCGCTAGGGCCTATATGGCGACGAATAAAATCTTGTGTTTGCTCTAACTCTGCTAACGACAAAGAGTCTAACGAGCTAGTTGGTGATTGAGAAGTCATAACTGTTTCACTTAAATAGTTTTTACAAATATAAAATAAAAGAAAGCCTCGTATTCTTATAAGAATAAAGAGGCTTCAATGTTCTTTAGCTAAGGCAATCTGTGTTTAGGCAAAGCCGTCAAGTTATGAGCCGTTGGAGCTTAGTTTACTAAGTGACAAGGCGAATAACGCAGACAATGCCGACTAAACCAGATTGACAACGCTAAAGTTAGTCTTCGTCGATAGAGCTAGCGTAGCCTTGTGCATCTAAAAGGTTGTCTAATTCGCTTTCATCTTCCATTTTGATTTTGAATAACCAGCCCGCGCCAAAAGAGTCTGAATTGACAAGCTCTGGTGCGTCTTCTAGTTCTTCATTTACTTCAACAACTTCACCTGTTACTGGCGCATAAATATCTGATGCGGCTTTTACTGATTCAGCAACAGAAATATCATCGCCTGTAGTAACATTATCGCCAACGTCAGGTAATTCGACAAAAACCATATCACCTAAAAGATCTTGGGCATGTTCAGTAATACCAACCGTAACAATACCGTTACCTTCGTTACGTATCCATTCATGTGTAGTTGCATATTTTAATTCTGAAGGAATGTTGCTCATTTTAGTATCCTATTGGGTAAATTATTAAATTTGTTTAAATTTATCTAAATTTTGTTGTTTATTAGTTAGTGTATCTGCGTCATTTAATCTAGAGTATCTATTGATATTTTCAATTAACAGACTTTCTTTCCATTACGTACAAAGCTAGGTTTTGTCACCTGTACTTTAACTAATTTTTTACGCATTTCAACTTCGACTATGTCACCCACTTTTACACTACGCGGAACTCGCGCTAAGGCAACACTGTGCCCTAGAGTAGGAGAGAATGAACCCGAGGTTATTTCTCCATTACCAAATTCAGTAATAACCACTTGATGAGAACGTAGTACACCTTTTTCTGTCAGTATTAAACCGACTAATTTAGGTTGTGTGCCGGCGGCTTTTTGCGTTGTTAATACATCACGGCCAATAAAGTTACGTTCACTGGGTTCCCAGCTAATGGTCCAAGCCATGTTAGCAGCTAATGGTGATACAGTTTCGTCCATATCTAAACCGTAAAGGTTCATACCGGCTTCTAAGCGTAATGTGTCGCGAGCACCTAAACCACACGGTGCGACACCTAGGTCTAGTAATTTTTGCCAAAAATCTTCTGCGGCACTATCTGGAACAATAATTTCATAACCGTCTTCGCCAGTATAACCGGTGGTGGCGATAAACAAATCACCTACTTGTACGCCAAAGAATGGTTTCATTCCTTCAACGGCAACAATTTGCTCTGGGTTGAGTAACTCGGCAACTTTAGCTCTGGCTTGTGGGCCTTGTACGGCAATCATGCCAAATTCAGGACGTTCAGTAATGGTTAGATCAAAACCACTTGCTTGCTTATTCATCCAGGCAAGATCTTTTTCGCGGGTTGCGGAATTAACCACTAAACGGTAATTGGTATCAGAGAAGAAATAAATGATCAAATCATCAATCACGCCACCTTTTTCATTTAACATACCTGTGTATAGCGCTTTACCTGCAACCGTTAATTTGGCGACATCATTGATCACTAAATAACGTAAAAAGTTTTTTGCGTCATTGCCTTGTATGTCAACAATGGTCATATGAGAAACATCAAACATACCGGCATTTTGACGAACAGCATTGTGTTCTTCTATTTGAGAGCCATAGTTAATAGGCATTTCCCAGCCGTAAAAATCAACCATTTTAGCGCCAGAAGCCAAGTGTTTTGCATGTAGTACGGTTTTGTTCGTCATAAGTTATACCTAAAGTAAGTCAGCCAAGCATTTGCGTTTAGCTTCGACTAAGCAAATACAAATAGTCAAAAACTATTCAAATGTGATTTAATTATAGCCCTTGGCTTAACCCTATTCAACAAGAAACAACACTATATTTCAAATTTAAAACCGACTTAACAGTAAAATCAGAATTAAATTTTAAAATACACACCTTACAGAAATTATAGCCGAATTAAAGGGGATTAATTGCCTTGCAGCAGGGATTAATTTTATAATTTTTTTTACTATTTTTTAAAGTCGTCTAATCTAGCTTTTTTTGTGCTAATTCAGGTAGATCACTTTTAAGCCCAAGCGCTTGTTCTATTAGAGTTTTTTTAGCTGGTTTTATTTTATCAAGTAAACTTATGCCTATACCGCGCAATAGTTTAACCCCCGATTGCTGAACACTAAAAGTTTGCTTTATTGCTTCCATAGCAGCAATCATCTCAATGGCTTCACTTTTACGTGCGCGTGAAAAAGCACTTAATACCTTGGGTGAAGCTAAGTTTTTATCCCTTGTACCTGCCGTTAAATTTAATGAAGTAATGCTTTGTGCCAATGCGGCGGCATCTAATAAACCAAGATTAACCCCCTGCCCAGCAAGCGGATGAATAGTATGGGCTGCATCGCCAACAAGCACAGTTCTGCCTTTGAAAAAATCTTGTGCCAACCTCATGGTTAGTGGGTAAGTAAATCGTTCACTAACTAACTCAATGCGGCCTAACTTACCGTCACTAGCCGCTGTTAGCTCTTTAGCAAAGTCTGTTGCGTTCAGTGCTGTTAACCTTTTAGCTTCTTCAGGTGATGTTGAATAAACAATTGAGCATGTGGCATTGTCATGTGGAAAAAGTGGTAGAAATGCTAACGGGCCACTGGGTAAAAATACTTGCCATGCTGTGTTTTTATGGCCTTGCGAGCACTTTATCGTGGCAACAATTGCATGATGGTCATAATCTCGAGTGATCATAGGAGTATCTATTTGCTTTCGAACCCATGAATTTGCGCCGTCAGCGCCAACAACCAGTTTTGCAATTAAAGGGGCTTGTGCGCCTTTAATTGCTTCTAAGGAAGCATCAAAGCTGACAAAAACTTCGCTATCTCCTTCGGCTATGCTGGCTAACTTATGATCGGTGAAAAAACTAATTCCCTCGTCAGCTTGCGCCTTTTGCCATAAGGCGTTGCGGATCACCGTATTTTCAACAATCCAGCCGAGGTTTTCATAGTGTGGAAAACCGCCTAAATCATCGCGAGAAAAATCTAACTTGCCTAAACCGCCCTTATCCCAAATATGCATTTTTTGATAAGGTTGTAGACGGTTTTTGGTGATATCACACCAAACATCTAAGTTTTCAAACAGTGTTTTACTCGCAATATTGATTGCACTAACCCTGACGTCTGGCTCGGGTGTTACCGCGTTGATAGGTTGGGTATCCGCAATGGCAATTTTAAGATCGGTGGTTTTTCTTAATGCTAACGCTAAGGTTAATCCCACCATGCCAGCGCCAACAATTAATACATCAAATTTTTGCATTGTTTATCTCTTTAGTAGCCCATCAACTTATTTACCAAGGTACTTTTTAAGGGCTGAAAATAATTCATTATTTTTAAACCGGTATTTCTTCCAGTGACCAAAGGGGGTAAGTCATTACTAAATAAAGTCACGAGTGAGTCCGTTAAGGTAATAATTTGTTTTTGATCTTGTGCACGTTTTTTAGAATAGTCATTGAGTAAGGTAAAACTGCCAATATCAGCTTGGCTTTGTAGTTGTTTTTCTATCAAACTGGCCATCAATTGCACGTCACGTAAGCCTAAATTAAAGCCCTGCCCTGCAATAGGATGAATAGTGTGTGAGGCATTACCGATCAGCGCCATTCGATGATAAGTTTGTTGCTGCGCTTGTAAAAGTACTAACGGATAAGCATTGCGCTTACCTACCTGAGTTATTGCGCCAAGCCAACTGCCAAAAGCTAATTCAAGCTGATGACTAAACTCATCGTCGTTAAGCGCTAAGAACTGTTCACTTTGTTCAGCTGACATAGTCCATACTAGCGAACAACGACTTTGGGCATTTTTTAACGCAGCTAAAGGCAGCATAGCGATAGGGCCAAACTCAGTGAAACGTTCAAAGGCTTTATTATTATGTGTTTTTTCAGTAGCAACATTGGTAATAAGCGCCACTTGCTGATAATCACTTTTGTTAACGTCAATTTTCGCTAGCTGACGACAAGGAGAATTAACGCCATCGCAGGCAAGTAATAAACTGGTTTGTAAAATATCGCCTGAGCTAAGTATCACGTTAACAATAGTCTTGTTTACTGTATTGCCTAGTTCATTACTTGGTTGCCAATCAATATCGGTAATCGTATCAGGGCTAAACCACTGAACATTGGATTTACTGGCTAATGCTTTCAATTGCCCTTGGCCAATTTTAGCCATAGCGATAACATAACCCAATGCAGATACACCGTGATCTTGTGCTTCTATACGGGCTTTACCGTAATGACCACGATCTGAAATATCGATTTTTTCAATCGCACAAGCATCAAGTGACAAATGCTGCCACACATTAATACTATCGAGATATTTTGCGCTAGCATGTGATAACGCTAATACGCGCTCATCAAATAAAGGGGAAATATTTTTTTGTTTTGCCGCTTTATGTGCTTCAAGCGTGCTTGTCTCAGCCGTATTTGCTTCGACAATAGCAATAGATAATAAACTGCCATCGGCTTTGGTTAAATCAGCTAAGCTTAATGCCATTAACCCCCCTGATAAACCGCCGCCAGAGATAACTATATCGAAAGATTTTTTATTATTGCTCATGATTTTTTACTTAGTTTTAGATTGATTTGTAACTAAAGGCCTATTTTTTCATTAACGCTTCAATTTCTCTAATCGTTCGTGGTGAATTAACCGTCAAATTTTCATAACCTTGCTGGGTAACAACAATATTATCTTCAATTCGAATACCAATTCCGCGCCATTTTTCATCTAACTCATAATCGTCATTAGGCATATATAGCCCTGGCTCTATAGTTAACACCATGCCGGCAACAAACTCACGACACTGCTGTCTATTTTCATTAATGCCATAATCACCCACATCATGAACGTCTAAACCAAGCCAATGACCTAAACCATGAATAAAGTATTTTTTACACGCTTTATCAAGCAGTAGCTGCGATAAATCACCCGATAAAATAGCTAAATCAATTAACCCTTGTGTTAAACATTCATTGGCAATTTCATTTAACTTAGCAAAAGTAATACCCGGCTTTATCACTGATATTACGGTTAACTGAGTATTAAGGACCAGTTGATATAACAATTTTTGTGGTGTGGTAAATTTTCCGTTAATAGGAAAGGTACGCGTGATGTCAGCCGCATAGCCAGATAGTTCACCGCCGGCATCAATTAATAGCAGGTCATTATCTTGCAAAATTGCACCATTATCAGTGTAATGTAAAATATTTGCGTTATCGCCGCCAGCCACTATGCTCGCATAAGCAGGATGACGAGCGCCATGACGAGCGAACTCATGCAATAATTCAGTTTCTATTTGGTATTCAAACTTCCCTACGGCCGTTTTCTGCATTGCACCTTGATGTGCTAAACCCGAAATATAATTAACTTGCCGCATCAGTTCAATTTCATTAGCACTTTTAATTAAGCGTAACTCATTAATAATAGGGCTTGCATCAATTAGCACCTCAGGTACTTTAGACCCTTGACGAACAGTTGCTCTGACTTGTGATAACCCAGTAAAGACCTGTTGTGACATACCGCTGTGATCAAAACAAAAGTAAACGTGGCTCAAACCATTTAAAAAGTCAGGTAGTAAACTTGATAGTTCATCAAGTACAAAACCTTGATCAAAATTATAATGCTGACAAGCTTTCTCTTGACCGACTCTACGACCATGCCAAACTTCATGGCTTTTATCTTTGGGTAAAGAAAATAATATGGCTTGCTGATGGTTATCTGTTTTAAGTAACAAAAGTAACGCATCGGGCTCATTAAAACCGGTTAAATAATAAAAATTCTTGTTTTGACAAAATGCATATTCGGTATCATTGCTACGGGTAACTTCACTAGCAGCACCAAAGAAAGCGATACTGTTAGCTTTCATTTTATCAAAAAAACTAGCTCTATGAGTGAGAAAATCACTCATCGGTAAACTAGTGATTCCTGGCAATTTAGTCAGTGTTGTTTCGTGCACTATCGTCATGACTTCTCTATATAAGCAGCATTAATGAATGGTATTGTCAGTGTTTTTATTATCAACCGTGGTTGGTGACGAGCCTAACTCGGTGAAACATAATAAAGCTGAAATACGCACATATTCACTGATTTCAAAATAGGCTTGTTCGGTATCTTCGTCTTCTTCCATTTCATCCGAAAGATTCGCTATTTCTGCAAAATCAGTTAACACTTCTTTTACTTCAGTTGACGTTACTGGGCTATTTTTTTGCTGTAAACCAAAACCTAAATTAAAGCCTTGTACCCAATTACCTAGCGCATGACCACGTTCAACAATTGAATCGTCATCATCAGGCAACATCAATTGAAAAGCATAATCATCGTCAAGAATATCAGCCCATAACTCACTGTACATTTGTTTGATAATAGCCTTTACTGCATCTGGAAAACCATCGCCACTATTAAATAGGTCATTTAGCATACCAATATAGCTTTGTTCTTCAAAAGTAAAACCTGCGCAGACTAATCCTGTTAATACACCATGAATTTCGCTAGCGTGACTTTGAATATTTTCGCTGGTAATGACAGCTTGAGCTGACGCAAAATCGAGTTTGCTTTGTTTAGATGAATGTTCAGACATGGCTAATAACTTAAAATAAAGGAAATAAAATTATAACGCTATCTTAACATCGCCACAGTTAAAAGGCATGAAAAATCACATAAACATATGCATTTGCTTGCATAGCCAAATCAGCACAGTTATAGTGCAAGTTATTGGACTGTATATTGTTAATTATCCTTGGAATTGCCGCGAATGAGTCAACGCACTGTTGAAATCAATATTATTGATCGTAAACTAAAAGTGGCTTGTCCTATGGGGCAAGAAAGCGCTCTACTCAGTGCGGCAGCAGAATTAACATCTCGCTTAACTCAAGCAAACAAAAGTAAGTCTATTGCCTCCCCAGAACAAGCTATACTGATGACTGCGTTAAATTTAACGAATGAGTTATTGGCCACTAAGCAAAAATTAAAATCAGAGCAGCAAGAAAACAAGAAAAGAATAGCCTTGTTACAGTCAACAATTGAACAAGCAATTGCGCCAACGAATAAGAAGCAGGCGTAAAACGATTAAATTGACAACACTTAGCTCCGACCAGTAAAAAAAACCTTATCTCTACTTTATTTTTCGCTATAATGAATTTGTCTTCTGGGATGTTTGTAAGTGACTATGTCCCTGAGCCGATAAGTTTTACCTAAGGAAGTTGATTATTAACTATTGCGCAAGCCCGGCTCGTATCGGGAAGCCTACGGTTAGAATGATATTTCCGCCCTGAACACACGGTGTTCAGGACTACGGTTAACTGCGGCATCCTGGAAGTC
>TARA_R110001583_G_scaffold193470_1_pt1 | contig 10639 bp, 9 predicted proteins | sample TARA_R110001583 | Tara Oceans TARA_R110001583 (sample SAMEA4398432) | marine metagenome | biome: Polar Biome; feature: [MES] marine water layer (ENVO:01000295) within the mesopelagic zone...; material: water (ENVO:00002006), including particulate matter (ENVO:01000060) such as...... | reverse complement strand
ATGGTGGTCTGGTGCCGGTAGTCGAAGCCCTCCAGGCGCTTATCGGCGGGGAACGCAGCCATCTTCCGGTTTCGGTGGATGCGCTTGTCCTGGCGCTGAGTCATCTCATGTTCGGCAAGCCGATCTGCGAAGCTCAGATAAGACATCTCGTTGGCTTCTGCCTCAGCCAGCAGATTCGTTAACTCATCGGCGGCTGCACTCAGGCGTAGGCTGCGGTATCGGGCCACGGTTTGCTCAAGCTGGCTCATGGGTCACTCCCTGGCCACTGGAGCGGCCAAGACGCTGGTAGGCGCTCAGATCCAGCGCTTGCACTTCACAATTGCAACAGAGAGTACAAAATTTGAGGGCTCGTCAGAGTCGTGAGCGAAAAACCAGCAAATTCTGAGGTTGTTTTCTTTATAAAGTGCCAACATTCTATAGAACTAAATAGAAATTCTATTAAGATTTCCCTCCCGCCATAAGAAATTAACCACATTCACACCTGTCATAACAAGTGTTATATTTCTACCTAATCTGCAAGCTCAACTCAGCAGTGCACAAGGAATTGCTTATGACACCAACCACTGACGAGTTCGCAAACACCGTTAAAAACCTTCGGGCTCAACTAGGGCTTTCACAAGAAGACCTCTCAAAAAAGCTTGGTGTCAGTTTTGCCACGATCAACCGCTGGGAAAATGGTAAGAACCACCCTTCAAAACTAGCTAAAAAACAGTTTGAGCAGTTCTATAAAGAACAACAAGAGCAAGGAACGCTGTAGATGGTTAACCAAACCCCCGAGCAGCTTGCCCGCAACAACATCGATCAAAAACTCGAACAAGCAGGCTGGCAAGTTCAAAACTACCGTGACATCAACCTAGGCGCAGGCCTTGGTGTCGCCGTGCGGGAACACCCAACAGACACGGGGCCAGCCGACTATCTACTGTACGTAAACCGCAAGCCTGTAGGCGTTATTGAAGCAAAGAAAGACCAAACCATACTCACTATTGCTGAGCTACAAACCTCACGCTACGCCAATAGCCAGTTCAAATGGAGTAAAGAGGCAAAGCCCGTCGCATTTTTGTTTGAAGCCACCGGGCTAATTATTCGCTTTACCGATTTACGCGACCCCGCCCCACGTTCGCGTGAAGTGTTCCATTTTTTCAAACCCGAAACGTTACGGCAATGGTACAGCCAGCCGGAATCTACCCGCTACCAGCTGCACAACAACATGCCCGCATTAGCCGCCGACGGCCTGCGTGACTGCCAAATAGCCGCCATTAACGGATTGGAAAAATCACTGGCCGATAACCGCCCGCGCTCGCTTATCCATATGGCCACCGGCGCTGGTAAAACCTTTACCGCCATCAATGCCGCCTACCGGCTGCTCAACCACGGCGGCGCTAAACGTATTTTGTTCTTGGTAGATACCCGCAACCTGGGTAAACAGGCACAACAGGAATTCCATGCCTTTAAACCCCAAGGCAAAGAAAGCTTCTTCCACGAAAATCATATTGTACAAAGGCTGAATAGCAACACTATCGACAGCGCCGCCGAGGTCTGTATATGCACTATACAACGCATGTATTCCATTCTAAGCGGCCAGCCCATTGACGAAAGTGCCGAAGACACCTCGCTCTACGAAGTCCAACAAAACCAAAAGCAGCACAAACTGGTGCAGTACAACTCCGCAGTACCAATAGAAACCTTCGACTTTATTGTTATCGACGAATGCCACCGTTCCATTTACAACCTGTGGAAACAAGTACTCGACTACTTCGACGCCTTTTTAATCGGCCTCACCGCCACTCCCGATAAGCGCACCTACGGCTTTTTTAACGAAAACGTCGTCGCCGAATACAGCTATGAAGACTCCGTACTCGATGGCGTTAACGTGGGTTACGACGTTTACGAGATTGAAACCGATGTCACCAGCGTAGGCGCCAAACTCGATGCCAAAGAATGGGTAGACCACCGCGACAAACTCACCCGCAAAAAACGCTGGGATCAAACCGAAGAAGAAAAAGACTACAACAACAAAGCGCTGGATCGCTCGGTAGTTAACCCCAGCCAAATCCGCCAGGTGATTAAAGCCATGAAAGCGGCGGTAGAAGCCAAAATATTCCCCAACCGCAACGAAGTACCCAAGACGTTAATTTTCGCCAAAACCGACAGCCACGCCGACGACATTATTCATATGGTGCGTGAAGAATACGGCCAGGGAAACGACTTTTGCCAAAAGGTCACCTACAACGCCAAAGACCCAGACGCCGTACTGAGCGACTTTAGAAATGAATACAACCCACGCATGGCCGTCACCGTCGACATGATCGCCACCGGTACCGACGTAAAACCGCTGGAGGTTTTATTGTTTATGCGCGACGTGCGCAGCAAAGGCTACTACGAACAAATGAAAGGCCGGGGCGTGCGCAGCCTCAGTTTTGAAGAGCTGCACCGCATCAGCCAAAGTGCCACCAGCGCCAAAGACCGCTTTATATTAATCGACGCCGTGGGTGTAGAAAAATCCCTAAAAACCGAAAGCCGCCCGCTGGAGCGTAACCCCACCTTGCCGTTGAAAGACTTACTGCAAGGCATCGCTATGGGTCACCGTGATAATGACACTATTCAAAGCCTGGCCAACCGCCTAACCCGCTTAAGCAAACAGGCCGATAAAAAAGCCTTAACCGAGATTGAACAAACATCCGGCCAAAGCGCACAACAACTGGCCAAAGAACTGCTAACGGCCATAGACCCTGATGCCATCAATCAGCAAGCCCTTAACAACACCAAAGCCGCAGGTATCACCCGCAGCGAAGATACCCTAACCGAACAAGAGCGCGATACCGCCCGCGAGCAGCTCGTCGCCCAAGCTTGTGCGCCTTTCGACAACCCCAAACTGCGAGAAACCATCGAAAGTGCGCGCCGCGAACGCGAACAGGTGATCGATCATATCAACCTCGACACCTTATTAGTCTCAGACTTTAGCGAGCAAGCCATCGCCAATGCGCAGCAACTAGTACACAGTTTTCGTGAATTTATCGAACAACACAAAGACGAAATTGAAGCCCTAAACTTTTTTTACCAGCAACCCTACCAGCGCCGTACACTCACCTTCGCAATGATCGAGCAATTGCACGAACAACTACAAAAACCGCCGCTGTTATTAACCACCGAAAAACTGTGGAGCGCCTACAGCCGTATTCAGCCCAAAGCGACTAAAGGCCAAAACCAAAAACGCCAGCTGTGCGATATTATCGCCTTGGTCAAATTTGCCATTGGTTTAGAACAAGAACTAAAACCCTTTGCCGAGCAAGTCGACAGCCAATTTAAACAGTGGATATTCCGCCACAACGCCCAGCGCGCCAGCAGTTTTACCACTGAACAAACCGAATGGCTGCGTATGATAAAAGACCACATTGCCACCAGCGCCGGCATTGCCCGGGACGACTTTGACTACAGCCCCTTTAGCGATAAAGGCGGCCTGCAAAAAGCTTGGGGCTTATTTGAGAGTGAATTAGATACGATGATTATTGAATTGAATCGGGAGTTGGTGGCGTGAGCTTAAGCATTGAAATTAGCCAACTGTTCGAAAGTGAGACGTGGAGTCTTCCTGCTTCTTGGAGCTGGGAGCACATTTCAGCTGTAGCAGATGTGATAGGTGGAGGTACTCCAAAAACCACAATCCTCAGCAATTTTGGAAGTGATGTCGCATGGATAACTCCAGCAGATATGTCCCATCACAATAATATTTATATTTCGAGTGGGGCAAGAAGTCTTTCAATTAGTGGCTATGAAAATTCTAGCGCTCAAAAAATGCCTGCGGGGAGTGTTCTGTTTAGCTCTCGTGCGCCCATTGGATATGTGGCTATTGCGGCAGATGAACTAACCACCAACCAAGGTTTTAAAAGCTTTTCCCCAAGAGCGGGCGTCAATTCGAAATATATATATTATTGGCTAATATTTTCCAAGCACTTTGCTGAAAAGCTGGCAAGCGGAACAACATTTTTAGAAGTTTCTGGGAAAAATTCAGCTTTAATACCGTTTCCTGTTGCTCCTAAAAAGGAACAAACCCGAATCGTAGAAAAACTCGATGAACTCCTCTCCGATCTCGATAACGGCGTAGCCGAACTCAAAGCCGCACAAACCAAACTCACCCAATACCGGCAATCGCTACTAAAAAGCGCCGTAGAAGGCAGCCTCACCTCCGAATGGCGCAAACAAAACTCAGTAACAGAAACCGGCGAACAACTGCTGCAACGCATACTGATCGAACGCCGCCAACGCTGGGAACAACAAAAGCTCGCCGAGTTTAAAGAAAAAGGTAAAACGCCGCCCAAAGACTGGCAAAAAAAATATCCTGAGCCGGTAAAGCCGGATACCAGTGAATTACCGGAATTACCTGATGGGTGGGTCTGGGCGAGCTTGGATATGGTGGGGGATATTGTTTCTGGTGTAACAAAAGGCACTAAGAGAAAGATTTCTGTCGAGGTTTTTGAAACCTCGTACCTAAGAGTCGCGAATGTCCAGCGAGGATATTTGGATCTTTCCGAGATAAAAACAATACCTGCCACGCAATCAGATATTGAAAAATACACTTTGCAAAAAGGCGATATTTTATTTAATGAAGGCGGGGATCGGGATAAGCTTGGCAGAGGGTGGGTTTGGTATGGAGAGGTAGAAAACTGTATTCATCAAAACCATGTTTTCAGATTAAGGCCTTATTTAGATGAAGTCATTCCTGAGCTAATCTCATATTATGGCAATACCTTCGGAAAAATTTGGTTTCAAAATGCAGGCAAACAAACAACTAACCTAGCATCAATTAATAAAGGGATTTTACAGTCATTCCCAGTTCCGTTATCTCCTTATGCAGAACAAATGGAGACCATGGATTTATTGACTACAGAAATTGATAAAGTTGATCGTCAAATTATTGCTATAGATGTCAGTCTGAAAGAAATTGATACCCAGCGCAAAAACATCCTAAAAGATGCTTTCTCTGGCAAGTTAGTTAAGCAAGACCCGAGCGATGAGCCCGCCAGCGTATTACTAGATAAAATCAAAGCCGAACGCTTAGCGCAAACCAAATTGCCAAAACCTAAACGAACTAAAAAAAAAAGCCAATAACAAGGCCAGCATAATGGACACTCTATTTGAAGTATTACAAGCCAAAGGCGATTGGATGGATGCCCAAGAGGCCTTTAGAGCCTGCGGCGTAACTGATGGTGGCGATTTTAGTGATATTGTCGATAAAGTCGAATCGCTTTATGCAGAGTTGAGAAAGCTAGAAAAAGAAGAGAAGCTTATCGAAATCCGTCGAGTAGGAAAATATGACCAACTAAAACTAAGAAATGGTAACGTTTCATGAGATTAGCGTCTTTTACCATTGGCTCGGATAAGCCTGGCGAAAAACAACATTTTAAAAACTTAAAAAATGTTGTTATCGATTTTGACGAGCACGAATGGATTACTTTGGTCATAGGCTGGAATGGAACCGGAAAATCCAATGTGCTGGAAGCCTTGGCCACGATATTTAGAGAGCTAATAGGCAAGCCCAACAACAAAGGCGGCCATGGCGACCCTGCAAAGCCAAGCTTTAGCTACGTAATTCGATATTATTGTCATGAAAAAGAAATCGAGGTTGATGCTGACCCCGATAGATCGGGTGAGGTTTATAAAATATCTTACCGCTCACTCAAGCCTGAGCAAAGTATTCAACCGTCTCAAGACGGATTATTTGATGAGCAAAGCAAATTAGCAGAGCTTAAATATACCGAATTTAAAAATCACAAAGACGAGTTTTTACCACGTTACGTATTCGGATACTACTCTGGCCATAGCGATCGTATGCAATCAGTATTTCGACCATACCTACAGCAGTACGATAAAAAACTGAGAAATGCGAAATCAGAAGACCCAGGTTTAAGGCGACTTTTTTATGCCTTGCCTGTGCATAGCCAATTTGTCTTGTTGGCCTTTGTTCTTCAGCAGGATGAACTAGTACAAGGTTTTTTAGATTCACAACTTGGTTTAGATACCAATACAGAATCAGAAAGTATTGATTCTGTATTGCTGGTACTTAATGAGCCTTCTTGGAATTTAAATAAAAGCAATGAGCCAAAAGGCGAGCATGGTGCCTGTAAAGATAACCCAGACATATTTTGGGGCGCAGAAGGTGTTGTAAGGAAGTTCTTAGATCGCGTACATGACGTCTCCACGGCACCTATACGTAACACACGCAAAGATGATTCAACTTTTTGGAACAAGAAAAGTCGAGAATATGTCTATCTATTCATAAAAGATTTAAATCATCTAGCGACGCTGGTTGGCGATCAAAAGCCGCGCGAGTTTTTTCGTGACCTCGAAAGCACCTATGTTTCAGAATTAATTAAAGAAGTCCGCATTCGCGTAAAGCTTAAAAAGAATGACGGAAGTGTTACCTTTCGCGAGTTAAGTGAGGGAGAGCAACAACTATTAACGGTACTCGGCTTGCTGCGCTTTACCGCAGAAGACGAAAGCTTATTTCTATTGGATGAACCTGATACACACTTAAACCCAAAGTGGAGTGTTGACTATATTGATTACTTAAATAAGTTTGTTACTTCAAATGCAGAAAAAGAGAGCTCCAGTCATATTGTGCTCACCACACACAACCCTATCGCTATTGCTGAGCTTACGAAGCAGCAAGTCCAAATTTTGCATCGTGATGTGGATACACGCAAGATCACCTCTCGAGAGCCAGCCTTTGATCCACGAGGGATGGGATATGCAGGTATTATGACCAGCGACATGTTTGGCTTGGATGCTGCCCTAGATACTTACACCCAAAACCTACTTGAAGAAAAACGCGAAATTACGCTTGCCGAGAAAGTGACGAATCAGGCGAAGCTTAGATTAGCCGAATTAAATCGAGAATTAGAGGGCTATGGCTTTCGCTACGCATCCCGTGATCCAGTGTTTGAAGAATACTTACGTGCTAGATATGAACATGACTTAGTCGCCGCTCCGGCGGATCAATTAAGCAAACATAATAGTACTGAGCAACGGGCAATTAGTAAATCGCTAGTCGAAAAAGCGATGGCAAAGATTAGGGAGGAAGGTCATGAGAAGGATTGACCTAAATAAGCTGGCCCCTGATGCTGGTTGGGATAATCTCGCCTCTCAATCCCAACAGAAGATTAATGCAGGCATTAGTGAAGCGAAAGATGAAAGCTATACTTGGAGCACAGCAAAGCTTCGCCTAAAAAAGCTATCGTTCGGAAAGTGTTGGTATTGCGAGACACGAGAGACGCGATCAGATGATTCCGTTGATCACTTCCGTCCTAAGAGTATCTACCCTTGGTTTGCCTGCGACATTAAAAATTTTCGTTATGCGTGTACTTTTTGTAACAGCATACGGACAAATGCTGACACAGGTAAAAGTGGTGGAAAGGGTGATTATTTTCCATTGCGAGAAGGAGACCGGGCGACAAATGATGCAGAACGAGAGCTTGAGCTATATTTATTGATTGACCCTTGCGCAGCAGCTGATGTTGGTTTGTTGGATTTTTCGGACGATGGGAGGCCAAAGGCAAAGCATCCAACTCAAGAGGTGCGCAATTGTCGTGCGGTTGAATCGATTAAGTCTTACCATCTTGATCATCCAGAATTAGTAGAGGCTCGTCGTCAGTTAGCTTTGGAAATCGCCTCCTGGGTAAAGGGAGCAAATCTTGCTTATGAAGAGTTAGATCAAGGTGACCAATTTAAACATCAAATGTTTTCAACTCTTATCGATAACATAGGTAGAGCAATAGCAAGCGATGCCCCTTTCTCTGTATTTGCTAAAAAAGTTGTTAAAGGTTACAGCAATTACTCTTGGATAGAAGAAATATTGGACTGTGCCTAATGACTGACAAAAATATCAAGACAGCTCTGGTCGATGAAATCCGCAGCTTCGTAACAGAGGCTAAGCACAAAGCCACCGTTGCGGTCAACACCACTCTCACCCAACCCTACTGGCAAATAGGCCAACGCATTCACCAAGAAGTGTTAGGCGGTGAACGGGCAGAATACGGCAAACAAATTATCGCCTCACTGGGGCAACAATTAACCCAAGAATTTGGCCGAGGCTGGAGCAGCAGAAACGTAGCTTATATGCTGCAGTTCTATGAGACCTTGCCCCCAACTGGAGATTGTGCACACACTGTCTGCACAATTGAGCTGGAGCCACTCTAAGCAGCTCATCACCATGGGCGACCCGCTACAACGGGAGTTTTACGCCCAAACGTGCCGAATAGAGCGCTGGAGCGTACGCGAACTGACCAGCCGGATCAATTCCATACTGTACCAGCGCACAGCGCTATCGAAACAACCCAACACCTTGATTCAGAAATAATTGCATAGCTTGGCCCAACAAGACCACGCTCCCACCAATATTGTGCTAAAAGCCCCTTATGTACAGGATTTTTTTAGACCTAACCGATCATTACCTTGAAAAATATTTAGAAGACGCTACCGTAGGCGACCTCGAAAGCTTTCTGCTGGAGTTAGATGTAGGCTTCACCTTCATTGTGCGGAAAAAGCGCATCCAAGTTGGTGATGAAGATTCTTATATCGATTTATTGTTTTACAACCGCCGCCTTAAACAGCTGAAAGCCATCGATTTAAAGTTAGGTGCCTTTAAAGCCCACTACAAGGGCCAAATGGAGCCGCATTTACGCTGGCTGGGTAAACACGAGCGCCAAGTCGGTGAAGAGCCGCCACTAGGAATTATTTTGTGCGCCGAGAACCGACAAGAACAGGTAGAGCTACTGCAACTCAATGCCATTGGTATTCATGTAGCGGAATACAACAGTATTACCCGAACGACAACTGCTACACGAGCGTTTGCAGCGTGCGATAGACGCAGCCCAAAAGAAATATGTGGCTCACACCCCGAGTGACCACATCCTGGAACAGAAATAATGAACGCAGCAAGCCTGGTACAAAAAGTTTGGAATTATTGCCATACACTTCGTGACGATGGTGTCGGTTATGGGGATTATTTAGAACAACTCACCTATCTACTCTTTTTGAAAATGGCTCATGAATACTCCCAGCCGCCTTATAGCCGCACCACCAGCGTAGAGCAGTACTACGCTTGGCCCACATTGGTGAATAAAACCGGTGAGAAGCTAGAAGAGCATTACCGTAAGGCCCTAAAATCCCTGGCTAAAACCGAGGGCATGCTAGGCGCTATTTTCCATAAGGCCGAAAATAAAATTCCCGACCCGGCAAAACTGTCGCGCATTATTAAAATGATCGACGAGGAAAACTGGATCAGCCTCGACGCAGACACCAAAGGTGATTTATACGAAGGCCTATTACAGAAAAACGCAGAAGACGCCAAAAGCGGTGCCGGCCAGTATTTCACCCCACGTCCATTGATCGATGCGATGTTGGCCTGCGTGCGTCCAGAACCGATGAAAACTATCGCCGACCCGGCATGTGGTACGGGCGGCTTCTTTTTAAGTGCCTACAAGTGGATTACGGAAAACAACAAGTTAAATAAAACACAAAAGGAATTTTTGCGCGATAACACCTTTCACGGCAACGAGATCGTACCTTCTACCCGCCGCATGTGCTTGATGAACTTATTTTTGCACAACATAGGCAGCATTGACGGCGAGCCAAAGGTGGATCGAGCAGACGCCCTACTGAATAAACCGACCGAATTTGTCGATTACGTGCTAGCCAACCCGCCCTTTGGCAAAAAAAGTAGCATGACCATTACCAACGAAGAAGGCGCAGAAGATAAGGATTCACTCACCTACGAACGCCAGGATTTTTGGGCTACCACCACGAACAAACAGCTGAATTTTTTACAGCATATCGTTGCCATGTTAAAAGCCACCGGCAAAGCAGCAGTGGTATTACCTGATAATGTCTTGTTTGAAGGTGGCGTGGGCGAACGCATTCGCCGCAAGTGGCTAGAAACATGTAACGTGCATACAATTTTACGTTTACCTACCGGCATATTTTATGCCAACGGTGTAAAAGCTAATGTGGTATTTTTTGACGCCGCCCCGCGTGACGGAAAAATACATACCAAAGGCATTTGGTTTTACGACTTACGCACCAATAAACATTTCACCTTAAAACAGCGGCCACTGGCACCGACCGACCTACAAGAGTTCATTAATAGCTATCACGCGAAACACCGGAAAGAAACGGAGCGCTTCAAGTTCTATAAATACGCCGAGCTCATCGCCCGCGACAAAGCCAGCCTGGATATTTTTTGGCTTAAAGACGACAGTCTAGATAATCTTGACGACTTGCCCTCACCAGCAATATTGCAGCAAGAAATTATTGATCATTTAGAAGCCGCCTTGCAGTCATTTAGAGATGTTGCGGCAGGACTGCCCGAGATAGATTAAAGTATTTCTTGTCCATGGAAATCCAAATGGACTAAGAACAGCAAAGCACCTGAACCCCAGGCGCTGATCCGGAAACACCCGAAACTGGGAGACTACCGGACCGGTATCGCTCAATCCTGAAAAGTTGCAGGAAGTTGAGCGCAATAAACAAGCAGCTTAAGCGCAGCTATTTGGACAACTAGTGTTCCGTCTGGTTAATTCGCGGACTGATATTGGTTATAATAGGAACCATCGATCAGCAATAAAAGGTTCCTATTGTGCCCAAACCC
>TARA_R110001583_G_scaffold27932_6_pt1 | contig 10650 bp, 6 predicted proteins | sample TARA_R110001583 | Tara Oceans TARA_R110001583 (sample SAMEA4398432) | marine metagenome | biome: Polar Biome; feature: [MES] marine water layer (ENVO:01000295) within the mesopelagic zone...; material: water (ENVO:00002006), including particulate matter (ENVO:01000060) such as...... | reverse complement strand
TCTTTCGGGCCCATGTGCTTTTTCTTTCGCTAAGGCCTCGCTATTGACGAAATCCTTTGTAAATTTTGTAATCCAGCTTAAACCAGCCTCAAAAGGGGAGGTTTCATCGGTAATGTCATTTCCGTAAAGGCAATACCCCATTTCTAAACGAAGGGTATCCCTCGCTGCCAGTCCAACCGGTTTTATTCCAAAATCTGCACCGGCCTCGAAAACCTTGTCCCATACTTGTTTAACCTCACTGTTCTTGCAATATATTTCAAAACCGCCAGAACCTGTGTATCCGGTTGCTGAAATGATAACGTGTTCAATTCCCGCAAAATCACCAACGACAAAATTGTAGAATTTGATGCTGCTTAAATCGACTGAAGTTAAACTTTGCATGGCCTCAACCGCTTTTGGTCCTTGAATGGCCAAAAGTGAATACTGTTCGGAAAGGTCTTTCATTTCAGCCTTTATGCCTTTATTGTATGTTGAGATATGGTTCCAATCTTTTTCAATATTGGAGGCATTTACCACTAAAAGATAGGTTTCTTCTTTAATGCGATAAACGATTAAATCGTCAACAATTCCTCCCGTTTCATTAGGAAGGCAACTATATTGTGCTTTACCTAGGGTTAATTTCGAGGCGTCATTAGAAGTGACTTTCTGTATTAATTCCAAGGCATTAGGACCTTCAATGAGAAATTCCCCCATATGTGAGACATCAAAAACCCCAACTCCTTCTCTGACAGTTTCATGTTCAATATTCACACCTTCGTAGGAAACTGGCATATTGTATCCTGCAAAAGGTACCATTTTTGCACCTAGTGCTTCATGGGTTTTGGTAAGGGCCGTATCTTTCATCATTCTTAATTTTGTGAGGCAAAGCTATTGAATAATTTAAGGATAGAAAAGGAGATGCTTTCGATTTGCCGGAATGAATTTGTAAAGAGAATATATTCATCAGAACAAACTACACAGGTTCATAAGGCATATTGATGGTGTAAAAAGGATATTTGTGCAGAAAACCTCATCTTTCATCGATTTTAACATTGTTTGTAGTAGAAAATGGAGTAGTCTTGCTAAATTGGTTAACCAATTTAATATTCATACGTTTAACAGTACTTGCATATGCAGAAAGGATTAAGATTTTGGAGATTACATACCTATTTCAAAATACTATTTGCCTTATTTTTTATTTATAGTTGTTCAGATAATGATGCAGATTCTGACACTATTGTTCCCGATAGTGAGGTTGTTGAAACTGAAACCGAAGAGGAAACAGAAACTGAAGAGGAAACGGAAACTGAAGAGGAAACGGAAACCGAGGAAGAGACCAACTCGGATATCCCAGGTCAAGTATTGGGGCTATCAACTTCTGATTGGAAGTTGAATGGTTTTATTGGTACGGGGGCGGATGCGGTCTATGAAGATGATTTGTTAAAGGCCTTGGGTAAATCATTCGATGATTATGTTGATGATAATTATTTTTATGCGCTTGACGGTTTCACGTATTTCAAATGTTATCGTGGTTTGGGCGGGTCAAAAAACTCAAACAATCCAAGAGTAGAGCTTAGGGAGATGAAAGACGGTGAAACCCATTATTGGGATGGTGATTCCGGTAGGCATACTATGGAATGGACGGTACGTGTGGGTCAATTACCTAAAAGTACAAGTGGAACTGATGGGGTGCTTTGTTTTGGACAAATACATGGGCCAAGCGATAGTCAAGGTTTCAATGATGATGGTGTGGATGTAGATGACACTATACGACTGCAATTTCGTGGGGAGCCCAACCAAGAAGAGGGCGAGGTAGATTTAAAGATAAGTGGGTACATTACAGAAGAACAAGGTGGTTCAATTAGTTTGTCCGGTTATAATTTGGATACCGTTTATGATTTTAAACTGGTTATGGAAAATGGAGTTATAACTTTCTTTGTGAATGGGGAAATGGTTTTTGAACGAACTTTGAATACTTCTGGGGATACCAGTTATTTTAAAGTCGGAAATTATCTACAATCGGTAAAGGAAGCCACATATGACGCAGCTTCGTTTGGTTTGGTAGGTATCAGTGCTTTGAAAGTTACTCATGAATAACGGTTAAAATATAGAAAAAGCCCTTATGAAAATAAGGGCTTTTTTGTAAAGTTTCGGATATTGTATGATCAGCGTTTTAGCAAATAACTTTTCAGTTCCTCATACTTGCCTATTTTGATAGACGTTTTTTCTTTGCCCATTACATTTTTAATTTGGGCAGGAAGCTCCAAAGTATGACCAACGGTTTCTTCAACTACATCCAAAAATTTCACGGGATGTGCCGTTTCTAGAAAAACCCCAAAGGTTTCAGGATGGTCTTTTCGGTATTTTTGTATACCAAGGTAACCCACTGCCCCATGTGGGTCGGCGATATAATCTGATGTCTTATAGATATGCAACATCGCTTTTTTGGTTTCTTCATCCGTGAAAGGATAAGAACTTAAATTAGCCTTTAATGCCTCGAAATCGTCATTATGTAAATGTCGAATTCGAATAAAATTACTAGGGTCGCCCACGTCCATAGCGTTAGAAATGGTTGCAGATGAAGGCTTGGGTTTGTATTTCCCGGTTTCCATAAATTCGGGAACCGTATCGTTCACATTCGTGGCAGCGATAAAATGTTTTACTGGCATACCCAATCTTTGGGCGACCATACCGGCACAAATATTTCCAAAATTTCCACTAGGAACAGAGAATACCAATTCCTTACCTTTTGACTTTAATTGCTTATAGGTAAAAAGAAAATAGAACAGTTGTGGTAACCAGCGAGCCACATTAATCGAATTTGCTGAGGTCAATTGCATTTTCTGTAAAAGGGCATCATCCAAAAAGGCAGTTTTTACCATTTTTTGGCAATCATCAAAAGTGCCGTCAACTTCTAGGGCGGTAATATTCTGTCCTAAAGTCGTTAGTTGTCTTTCTTGTATGTCACTGACCTTGCCGCTTGGGTAAAGGATAACCACTTTTACACCATCGACACCAAGAAAACCATTGGCTACGGCCCCTCCCGTATCGCCTGAAGTTGCTACCAATACGGTAACCTCGTTGCTCGTGCTTTCAGAAAAATAGCCCAAGCATTGCGCCATGAATCTCGCGCCTACATCTTTAAAGGCCATTGTAGGGCCGTGAAAAAGTTCCAGTGTTGCCACATTTTCCTCGATTTCAACAACGGGAAAATCAAAGTCAAGAACATTCTTGATGATTTTTCGAAGTTCATTTTCGGGAATATCGCTACTTACGAACTGTTGAATGGCCGTAAATGCTATTTCTTCGTTCGATAATTTTTCAATATTCTCAAAAAAACTTTTAGGTAAAGGGGTAATACTTTCAGGAAAGTAGAGTCCTTTATCGGGAGCGATTCCCTTAATGACAGCTTCTTTGAAAGAAACATTCGGGGCTTTATTGTTTAGGCTATAAAAATTCATGGTTGTTATATGGTTCTTCCCTCTTTAAAGGGAGAACATCTTTTTTGTTCTATTTAGATTTCTTTGATTCCTTCGGTATTGATTTTTGATATATGCACATCGTGGTCAATTCCGATTTTCTCGTACACTTCTTTCATCGAAAGGGCAACTTTTTTAGCTGTGGCCTCACCTTTACTAAAGGCAAAAATCGATGGTCCCGAACCGGAAATACCACAACCTAATGCTCCTGAAGCCAAGGCTCCTTTTTTCACATCATTGAAACCGGGTATTAATATGGATCGGATCGGCTCCACGATATGGTCTTCCAAGGAACGTCCTATCAAATCATAATCCTCGGTAAATAGTCCGGCTATCAATCCTCCTAAGTTCCCCCATTGTTTTATGCCTTCTTTCAGGGTGATATGGGTTTTCAATATTTTCCTGGAATCTGAAGTTTTGATTTCTATCTGCGGATGTATTACCGTTGCAAATAATTCTGACGGACTATTGATCGGTATAATATCCAACGGTTCATAACTGCGAACCAAGGTGAATCCTCCGAATAGGGCAGGGGCTACATTGTCGGCGTGGGCGACCCCACTGGCCAAGCGTTCCCCTTCCATGGCAAACTCAACCAATTTGGAAGTTGTGAACGGCTTGCCCAATAATTGGTTCATGGCCCAAACAGCCCCGGTTGAACTTGCGGCACTGCTGCCGATACCACTTCCGGCTTTGATATTTTTATAAATTTCAATTTCAAAACCTCCGTCGTAATCGCTTTCATTTAACAAGGCCAATCCTGCAACACCGGCTACATTCCTTTCGGTTTCCATTGGCAAGTCCTGACCTTTGAGTTTTGTAATGAAAATACCTTTTTTTGGTGTTTTTCTAATGACCATCTCGTCACCCACAGAATCCAAAGCGACCCCAAGTACATCAAATCCACAGGAAATGTTGGCGATAGTGGCCGGACAGAATACTCTTAGTTCCTCCATCTTTAAAAATTTCCGATTCTTATTATATCGGCAAAGATACCGGAAGCTGTTACATCTGCACCTGCTCCTGCACCTTTGATGATCATAGGTTGGTTAGGATAGCGCTCGGTGTAGAACAAAACAATATTGTCACTACCTTCTAGATTATAGAAATCATGTCCTTTAGGAATCTCTTGCAGGCCTACGCTTGCTTTACCGTCTTCAAATTGGGCAACATACTTTAATTTACTGTCTTGGTCCACGGCCTTTTTATATAATTCCTGGAAAGAGGATTCATTCTTGGTTAAAGTAGCGAAGAAATCTTCGTTATTGGTAGTATCCAAACTTTCTTGAGGTAAGAACGGATTATTTTGAATATCGTCGATTTCCAATTGGTTGCCACTTTCCCTTGCCAGAATGAGTATTTTACGCATAACGTCGATCCCGCTTAAATCTATTTTTGGGTCTGGTTCGGTGTAACCTTCTTCTTGGGCTTGTTTTACAACATCGTGAAAAGTGGTCTTGTCGTTGAAATTATTGAAGACAAAATTTAGGCTACCGGAAAGTACGGCCTGTATTTTTTGGACCTTGTCCCCTGAGGCTATCAAATGTTTTAATGTGTCTATGATCGGTAGTCCTGCACCGACATTGGTCTCAAATAGGAAAGGAGCATTGTATGTTCTTGCTAATTGCTTAAGGTTTAGGTAGTTTGAGTAGTTAGAGGAACAAGCGATTTTGTTACAGGTTACTACCGATATACTATTGCCTAAATAAGAACTGTAAGTATCCGAAACTTCGGCACTTGCCGTATTATCGACAAAAATACTGTTACGATAATTCAGTTTGTTCACCGTCTCGAAGAATTTGGCCTTGTCTGCCTTTTCACCATTACTTAAAACGGACTCCCAATTTTTCAAAGGGATGCCGTCTTCATCAAAAGCCATGGTTCTTGAGTTGGAAATACCGATTACCCTTACATTGAGCTTAAGGTTCTCCTTGAGGTATTTTTTCTGTTGATTGATTTGGTTGAGGAATTTACCACCAACATTACCAACACCCATTACAAAAAGGTTCAATTGCTTAATGTTTTCCTCAAAAAATTCTTCATGAAGGGCGTTCAAAGCTTTTTTTACATCATCCTTATTGATTACGGCGGAAATATTTCGCTCAGAGGCACCTTGGGCAATGGCCCTGATATTTACGTTGTTTTTTCCTAAGGTACTGAACATTTTACCGCTTAACCCTTGATGGCTTTTCATATTATCACCCACCAAAGCGATTATGGCTAGATTTTTTTCTACCACTACAGGGTTTATTTTTCCACTACCCATTTCAAATTCAAAGGCATCGTTAACGGCTTGTTCTGCAAGTGCTACGTCATCGGCCGATATTCCTACACAGATTGAATGTTCTGATGAGGCTTGTGTAATAAGTACCACACTTATGTTAGCTTGGAAAAGCACCTCGAAAAAACGTTTTGATATTCCTGGTATACCCACCATTCCTGGTCCTTCAAGGGATAATAAGGCAATATTCTCAACGTGGGTAATACCGCGAACGGTTTTCCCCTTTTCATTTTTGTTTTTGGTAATTATGGTGCCTTCATTTTCAGGATCGAAAGTGTTCTTTATCTGAATTGAGATTCCTTTTGCCAAAACAGGCTGAATAGTTGGTGGGTACAATACCTTTGCTCCGAAATGAGAAAGTTCCATGGCTTCCTGGTAGGAGATATGTGGAATGGCCTTGGCTTGTTTCACCAATTTTGGGTTGGCGGTGTACATACCACTTACATCGGTCCATATTTCCAATAATTCAGCATTTACGGCAGCAGCAACAATGGCAGCTGTATAATCGGAACCACCTCTTCCCAAAGTGGTTGAGTCGCCATTTTCTGCCGAAGCGATGAACCCGGCCATTACAACTACTTTTTGTGGTGTTACCGAAAAGAAGTCACTGCAGAGGGTATTGGTTGCTTCGAAATTAACAACGGTTTTCCCGTTTACCGTATTGGTTTTTATGAGCTTTCTGCTATCGGCATGCACAACGTCCAGGCCTTCTTCCTTAAAGTATTCACTAATGATGTATGATGATAGCAATTCACCGTAGCTCACTATTTTGTCGGATAGTTTAGGAGTAATCTCCCCTATTAAAAAAGCACCTTCCAAAAGTGTCTCTAAAGTATTGAGTTCACTTTTTACCATACTCAAGACACTGCTTTGTGATGCAATGGGTATGAGCGTTTTGATCGTTTCAATATGCCGGTCCTCGATTTCCTTTACGAATGCTTTGTATGAATCGTCCTGTAAAGCAGCAAGGGTCGCCGTATTCAATAGTAAATCCGTTACGCCTCCTAAGGCTGAGACAACGACGATATTCTTGTCGCTTTCGGAATTTGATACAATATTTTTTACTAACGCAATATTTTGGGCATTGGCAACCGAGGTGCCCCCGAATTTTAAAACTTTCATTATGTATATTGATTAACTGGTACTGAAGTATTTTTGGCGAAAAATCGCAATAACGGACGGATTGATTATATGTAGCATGTTACCCCAAAGGGGTCGTACGCAAAATCGTGGTATTGCATCCATTAGTGAATGGAGAAAATAAGGTAGCTATGTTCGAAATGTTCAAAGGCATAGTTCGTTCTAAGTTCCAAAAGTAGTATTTTTGGGCTGCTAATCAAACGTTTCGACATATTTTTATGGAATTGTCAATAATTACCAAAAATTCTTACTGAATGAAATTTTTTAATGCCGAGCAGATCTATGCTGCTGATAAATTCACAATAAAAAAACAGCAAATTTCCAGCAATGAACTCATGGAGCGTGCCGCTGTGCAAATATTCAACTGGCTTCACCTTCGTATGCAGGGTGCCCAAGTGAAAATACATCTTTTCTGTGGTATAGGAAACAATGGTGGTGATGGTATGGCCTTGGCAAGGCATTTGAAAGAACATGGTTATAATATAACGGTAAATGTGGTCAATTACAGTGAAAAGCGGTCCAAGGATTTTTTAATAAACCTTGATCGACTTAAGGACCGTAAGATTTGGCCCAACTTTCTGGAAAGGGATTGTGAGTTTGAAGAAATCGAAAGGGATGACATTATCGTAGATGCGATTTTCGGAATCGGTTTGAATAGAACACCTGATTCATGGGTTACTAAACTTATACAGCATTTAAATGATTCCGGTGCATTTATTTTATCTGTTGACTTGCCCTCCGGTGTTTTTATGGATAAAGCCATAGAAAATACCCAAGCGGTCATAAAGGCGAACCACGTTTTAAGTTTTCAAGCACCAAAATTGATTTTTTTCTTGCCGGAAACGGGTATTTACAGTAATCAGTGGGAGGTATTGGACATTGGATTGGATCCAGAACATCTTGCGGGTCTTGAAACCGAATTTGAGTTGATTGGTAAAAATGAATTACTTCCCGTTTATATACCTCGTGAAAAGTTTTCGCATAAGGGAAATTACGGACATGCATTGATAATTGGAGGGAGTTATGGTAAAATAGGGGCTGTATCATTGGCGTCAAAAGCAGCTATGGCCATAGGTAGTGGGTTGGTCACCGCTTATGTTCCAAAATGTGGATATGTGCCAATTCAAACAGCATTACCAGAGGTGATGGTCATTACCGATAAGGATGAAAACCATATTGAGGATATAGCATTCGATATTGCGCCAACCGTAATTGGTCTTGGTGTAGGAATGGGTGTAGCCCAAGAAACGTCCGAAGCCTTTTCTAGTTTTCTGGATACTTCGGAATTGCCATTGGTGGTTGATGCTGACGGATTGAACCTGCTTTCGAAAAAGAAGGATCTGCTCAAGAAACTACCGCCTAAAACCATTCTGACACCACATCCGAAAGAACTGAAACGGTTGATAGGTGAATGGAAAGATGATTTTGATAAATTGAGAAAAGCCAAGGCATTTTCAAAAAAATACGATGTTATCCTTGTTTTAAAAGGTGCGCATACCATAACGGTCTATGAAAACCGTGGTTATGTAAACAATACGGGTAACCCGGGAATGGCCACAGCGGGAAGTGGTGACGTTCTGACAGGGGTTATTACTGGTTTGTTGGCCCAAGGATACGAACCTTTGGATGCTGCCGTTTTTGGGGTTTATCTTCACGGTAGGGCAGGCGATATTGCCCTGGAACAAACAGGTTACCAAGCATTGACCGCTTCCAAAATCATCGAAGCTATAGGCTTGGCCTTTATAGATTTGTTTAAAATGCCGGAGGAACCGGTTCCGCAAGAAGAATCGAATGAAGCCCAATCCTAATGAAGATTGGGCATCTGAATAAAAATTTTATTTGGCCGTCCTTATTCTTTTTTTGACCCATGCCAAGGCATTGTCGTATTCGATAAAGAATTTCATAGGTTTTTTATAGAAAAGTTTTTCGATTTTAAAGTTGTGCATGTCTATTTCCTTGACAGAAACAATAGCAAAAGCTTTCATATTGTCCAATTCCCGTAAATAGGTGTAAACGGTTGGGTCGATCGCATAGGAATTCTTTCGAAGACTTATGTAACCAAAAGGCTTTTCTTTAAAATGTATTTCCGAGATCCCTATAATCTGGTATACCCTTTCCATGGTTAAGGTAGCTCCTTCCTCAAATTTTGCTACCATATAATTGTCGTAAACTTGAACTACGCCAACCTCTAAATTGTATTCTCGTACAATTATGGTCTTTTTAGATCCCACATTCATTTCATGTAATTTATAGTGTCCGAAACGAATGTAGATTTAAGTAAATGGAATATATAAAAAAATAGACCAAAGGCTCAAATATCTTATATATGGCTATTAAAAGTGTATTTGTGGTTGTTTTTCGTTTATTAAAAGAGTGTAAAAAAGAAAAGGGAGTCATTTGGTAAATGGCTCCCTTTGATTATTTCGGCTATTCAAAAATCAACTATTTTGAAGATTTTTCAGCCTTTTTGATTTCTATGGTTAAAATTTCATTTTTCTTATCTAAATCCATGAAAATACTATCCCCTTCCTCAAGTTTCGAGTTTACGATTTCCTCTGCCAAGGCATCCTCAATGTATTTCTGGATAGCCCTTTTTAAAGGTCGTGCACCGTATTGCTTATCAAAACCTTTTTCGGCAATGTAATCTTTGGCTTTGTCGGTTAGGTTTAAATGATAACCGATATCCTTGATTCTTGCATAAAGCTTCGCTAATTCTATATCTATGATTTTGTGGATATCGTCCCTTTCCAAAGCATTGAAAACGATCACATCATCAATTCTGTTAAGGAATTCAGGGGCAAATGCCTTTTTCAAAGCATTTTCGATAACGCTTTTTTGGTGGGTGTCCGCTTGTGATTTTTTTGCGGCGGTACCGAAACCTACACCTTGTCCAAAATCTTTCAATTGTCTGGCACCGATATTCGAGGTCATTATAATAATAGTGTTCCTGAAATCGATTTTCCTACCCAAACTATCGGTTAAGAAACCATCATCCAATACCTGTAATAACATATTGAATACATCTGGATGCGCTTTTTCCACTTCATCCAAAAGTATTACGGAATAAGGTTTGCGTCTTACCTTTTCGGTCAACTGACCACCTTCTTCGTAACCGACATATCCTGGAGGTGCCCCTACCAATCTGGAAATGGCGAATTTCTCCATGTATTCACTCATGTCTATACGTATCAAGGCGTCTTCCGAATCGAAAAGTTCCTTGGCCAATACTTTGGCCAACTGTGTTTTACCAACCCCGGTTTGACCTAAAAATATAAATGAACCAATGGGTTTGTTAGGGTCTTTAAGTCCGGCTCTATTTCTTTGAATGGCTTTGGCAACTTTCGCCACGGCATCATCTTGTCCAATGACGTTCGACTTGATAAGTTCTGGCAATTCGGCCAGTTTATTGCTTTCGGTCTGGGCGATCCTGTTCACGGGTATACCGCTCATCATTGAAACTACATCGGCAACATTGTCCTCAGTGACCGTTTCTTTATGGAGCTTGCTATCATCTTCCCATTTTTCTTGGGCTGCGGCTAGTTCCTTTTCCAGTCTTTTTTCGTCGTCGCGTAATTTTGCAGCTTCCTCGTATTTTTGTTTTTTGACTACACTGTTCTTCAGGTCCCTCACATCATCCAACTGTTTTTCAAGTTCAAGAATTTGTTTGGGAACATCCATATTTACGATATGCACCCTTGAGCCGGCTTCATCCAAGGCGTCTATGGCCTTGTCTGGTAAAAACCGGTCGGTCATATATCTATTGGTCAATTT
>TARA_R110001583_G_scaffold50189_6_pt1 | contig 10658 bp, 9 predicted proteins | sample TARA_R110001583 | Tara Oceans TARA_R110001583 (sample SAMEA4398432) | marine metagenome | biome: Polar Biome; feature: [MES] marine water layer (ENVO:01000295) within the mesopelagic zone...; material: water (ENVO:00002006), including particulate matter (ENVO:01000060) such as...... | reverse complement strand
TATCCACGGGGGTTGTTTTAGAATCAGTATTGACACTTTCATCAGCTTCACTATGTTCATCTACAAGCTGTTCGCTTGCGGATTCAGCCGCCATTTTCAAATCTTCTTCTGTCTTCATTTCATAGTCTAATGGCTGGTCATTACTGATCTCACCATCATTGCTAACTTCCGGAGTATTTTGATAATTTTCTTTTAAGAAATGTTTGAGTACTTGTTCGACTCGTGTTGAAAAGCTGTAATCAATGCTAGAGGTTTGAGTTTGTATTTGGCAATCGCCACGTAATAAAGTAGGTTCAGGTCGTAAATCCCAACCTCGTTTTTGACATTCTGATTCGGAGAAGACGTCCTGTACAAATACTAAATCATCCGGGTTAAGGGAGATCACGAGAGTTTGTTCATTAACAGGTAAGACTTCAACTCCTTGCTTTAGAGCTTGTAAAATCACCTGAGGATTAATCATCACTTCACATCGAGCAATCTGCTCTGCAATGCTTGTTGCTAATTTAACCAATTGAAACTCGACATTATCATCTAATTTTTCCAAAGGGCGATGTAAACGTGAAACTAATTGTTCCCAATGCAGTGTTTGTGCATCGGCTTTCACTTTTCCTTCGCTAAAGCCTTGCTCTAGGCCCTGAGCTAAACCTTGTTCATGCCCTTCACTTAAACCTTGTAACTTGCCCTCTTCTAATCCTTGCTCAAACCCCGCCTCTTTGCCCTCATTAAAACCATCTTCATAAGCAGTCGCGCGAATTGATTCTATATCTTCTAGAGTGAGTGGTTTAGGGCCTTCTTTTTGAGGCGCAGGTACTTCTTCTTGTTTACTGCGATACCAATTAGCAGGCCGACCAAATAAATCAATCTCTCCTTCTTCTGGTGATTCTTCAGCTTCAAAATCAGGCAGTATCCATTCTTGAAAATCTGTATTATTATCACCGGCCATGCATGTACCTTACTTAATGGTTAAGCGTTGCACATAAGAATGCTAGCTAAAGGTTGCGCTTACACATTAGCGTTAAGCACTCGTTAATAGTGGTATGGTACTTAAGAATTCAACCTATAAGAACTCATCACCACCACCACCGCCTAACATTAATTCACCCGCGTCAGATAAACGGCGGGCAATAGTCAGGATCTCTTTTTGTGCGCTTTCTACTTCACTAATACGAATCGGTCCCATTGCTTCCATATCATCAACTAACATTTCAGCTGCTCGTTTAGACATATTAGCAAGTATTTTATCCTTAAGTTGCTCTTCAGCCCCTTTAAGTGCTAATTGCAATTGTTCTGGTGGCACTTCTCGTAATAGAGTTTGCATACCTCGATCATCAACATCAATAAGGTTATCAAATACAAACATCAGATCCTGGATTTGTTGGCTCATATCTTCATCTGATTCACGTAAAGAATCCATTAACGGCCCTTCGATCGCAGTATCTAAATAGTTCATAATATCAGCAGCAGCTTTAGTCCCCCCCATTTTAGCAGCTTGTGCACCAGCTTGACCTGCAAACTGTTTTTCCATGATCTCGTTTAGTTCTTGTAGTGCAGCAGGTTGAACTTCTTCCAAATCTGCAATACGCATCATTAAATCTAAACGATTATTTTCAGGAAATTGAGTTAAAATTTCAGCGGACTGTTCTGGATCTAAATATGATAAAACAATGGTTTGAATCTGTGGGTGCTCATTGTGAATAATGCTGGCTACCTGTCGAGCATCCATCCACTTTAATGAATCAAGACCTTTAGATCCACTACCAAGAATGATTTGATCAACCAAATTACCTGCTTTATCTTCACCCAAAGCCTCAATTAATGAGTTCCGTACAAAGTTTTCACTGTCTAGGCCAATATTGCTATACTTTTGAATATCTTCAATAAACGCTCGATGAACAGCACTAACTTTTGCCTGTGATGAATCTGCGAGTGAAGCCATTTGCATGCCTAACTTTTGTACCTGCTTAGGCTCTAAGTTTCTGAAAATTTGCGCTGCATCCCCAGGCGTTAAGCTGAGCATTAATATGGCTGATTTTTCAACACCGGTTAATGTTGACAGATCAAATTCAGCAACTTTAGGTAATACTTCTTTTTTATCATCTTGACTCATCTTCTACCAACCACTCTTTAATTACTTGCGCTGACAAACCAGGTTCATTGGCAACTAGGGCTCTGACCGCTTTTAATAAATCTTCATGTTTATGTAAGTCAGGCAATTTTATTTGCCCATTACTTAACCCAAACTCAGGATCTTCAGTACTACCATCGGACAATAATAGTAGATTATCGTTATCAAGTGAGCCAATAGCGCCACCTAAATCGTAATCTTCTTCTGCCTCAACCAACTCTGGGTACAACAATTTTTTCATGATCGGGCGAACAATCAATAATAAAGTCAAAATAATGACAAATAGACTTCCTCCAAATCGAACATACCCTTGGAAGGTTTCAGTTTCCCAGAAATCAACTTCAGCCACAGGCTCTACTTCCGGTCGATTAAAGCTTACTGAGGCCAGTGCCAAAATATCGCCACGTTGATTATCAACGCCTAAACCACCCAGTAATAATTGTCGAATATTTTCCACTTCTTCTACTGTTCTTGGTGAATACACAGTTTCACCTGCTTCATTAATTGATTTAGTGTAATCCAATGCGACTGATACAGCTAGACGTTCCACCTTACCAACTTTATGCTTAGTATGGGTAATTGTCGTATCAACTTCATAGTTTCGAGTTGATTCAGTACGTGATGAACCATCGCTATTATTATTTGCGGCATTATCTTGCGCTTCTAATTCTTCTGGTATAGCACCATTGGCTGGCGGTTGGTTAGATAAAGCCCCTGGAACAGAACCTAGCAGCGAAGCTGAAGAAGATTTATCTTCAATTAACATTTCACTACGTATTGCTTGATTAGATGGGTTAAACGTTTTTTTAGTTTCTTCGACTACCGTAAAGTCCATCACTAAATCAACTTCAGAGGCGTAATTTGCAATGCCTAATACTGGTATAAGGATGGCATCAATTTTTGATTTGTATTCTTCTTCCCGTTCCCTCTGCATGCTAAATTCTTTACTCGTTTGCGCAGAACTCCCAGTGCTACTACCTGAATGTAACAAACGACCTCGCTGGTCGGTGACGGTGACGTTATTGGGAGATAAACCTTGTACAGCTGAAGCCACTAAATCCACAATAGCATCAACTTCCCCACCAGATAAAGCATAAGAACGTGTCGTAGTAACAACCACTGTTGCACTTGCTTGGCGTTCTTTACGAGCAAAAACACTTTCCTTCGGAATAGCTAGCAACACTTGTGCGTTAGTGACATTTTTCATTTCTTTGATAGCGAGTACTAATTGGCGCTCTCGACTTAGTTTTAACCTTTCCTTTTCAACACGTTGGCTCACACCAAATCCCATGTCTTGTAATAAAATATCGTCACCATTTTCAGTATTATCATTAACTAAACCCGCACGTGTCATTAGCAGTTTAACTTTTTGATATTGCTCTGACATTACTGAGACATTACTGCCTTCCAATTTATAAGGAATTTTTTCTTGGTCTAAGAAATCTAATGTAGCAATAAGTTCATCAGTTTGATAAGTACCTAATGGTCGATAATCAGCCTCTTTCCCCCAAGACCAAACAATCACAACAATCGCTAAAACAATCAACAAACCAATGATCATACTAATTTGACGTAATACGTCCACATTGGAGAAAAACGATGAAATCGCCCCTCTTTGTGGTATTGCGGGCATACCATCATCGTTACTACTATTACCTTCTAGCAATAAATTAGCATTACTTCCTAAATCAGACACAGAGCTTCCTTTTAACTATTATATTTTAAGCAGTAAAGTCATTAAACAGGCATGCTCATAACTTCTTTATAAGCTTCAACCATTTTATTACGAATTTGCACAGTTGCATCAAATGCGAGCCCTGATTTATTAGATGCAATCATTACATCTGACAAACTGACATCCTTATCTCCCATTTCAAAACTATTACGTAAATTAGAAGTATTTTGTTGTAAACCATTTACATTTTCAATCGCTTGTTTAAGCATAGCGGAGAAGTCTGAAGATGCAGGATTGATACTTTTGGTACTCAATTCATTGTTTAACCCTTTAGCTTCTATACCTTGGGTTTGTAACTCTTTAAACATTGATGCTGCATTAATATTCATTGTATTTAGCCTGTTTTTGACACTGATAATAGTAAAAAGCAATAACTATGCCAGTCGGTCTATACAATACTAAATAAGTATATTACAAAATGTATAACAATCGTAGTAATACCTCTATTTAAGTATTAACACTCAGATCGAGTTAATAATGCAATGTTTGCTTAATATCAGACAGTTAATATTTTTGATTATATTGTGTCGTTAGTTTTGTGTAGTTCAGGGTGGGTAGCCAGTAACAAGCAATTATGGCTAAATAATTTAACGCAGAAATTCACCTAAATAGTCGCATCTTATCGTATGGTTTACCCACAACTAAGGTTATTAGTCAGTTTGATGGCACCACGCAATGAGAAATGACTCTTATAACAACTCTATTAAGTATGTGAGCAAATATTGCCAATAAAAAATGAAACGTTGCATTGAAGAAGCGCTAGTAAGTGCTTATTTTGAGCACAAACACACTAATGCAGAAATGATTTATTTTAACCACTAAAATTAATCATCTATTGAGTGGAATTGATATTGTAAGCGAAAACGATCAGATTTTTAATTTTTTTGCTATAAGAAAATCACCTTCAATGATGGCAGGCAAGGCCATCATTTTCAAAACACCGTTTTTATTGCACTTTAAATGTTTCTAATTCTTGATTGAGCTGTAATCCTTCACGTTGAGCTTTGAACTCTTGATACAAAACATCTTTTTGAGTTGTATTCATTGTTCGCTGAGAGTCATCAACTAAGCGATCAAAAATCGCCTTGGTTGATTCTTGTCCTATCGCGACTAAAATACACAAATTATCTTTATCTTCAATCTTAACAATATCTGTTTTAATAGGATTAGTACCTGTTAATGTTTGCTCAGTTACCTGTTTAGAGACACTAGAAAAAGTTGAGCCCGATTCAACACCGGAAGCAACCTCAACTTTATCGCGATATGTTTTATCCATTGCACTAACTCGCGATTCAATACGCTGTGCTAGCGAAGCACGTGCATTCGCAATTGCTTGTTGTTTATCTATGGACATATTACCTGACCATAAAACACATTCTGAAACAGCTATACCGTCTTCAACTTGAGGGTTTAGTATCCAACTTGGTATATCACCCACTACTGTCTCTTGTGTTGGTTCGCTATTAGAACAAGCGCTTAATAACACGATTGCAGGCAGACTTAATAAATGAATTTTTTTAAACATAATCATTCCTTAATCAAAATAAAGTGGTTGGTCAATATTAACAGTTTAGATTGATTCATAAAAAGTTAACATAAAAAAATCCCCATCTTAATTAATAAGCTGGGGATTTTAATTTTATCTACAATTTATTGATACTACTAAGCCATCAATAGTAAGTTGTAATTAGTCTTTAAATTCAGGGTAAGCTTCAACACCACAATCATGTAAGTCCATACCTGTTTCTTCTTCTTCTGCTGTAACACGAATACCCATTGTTACTTTGATGATAGACCAGACGACCCATGATGCTACAAATACAAATCCAAAGATCACTGCTGCACCGTATAACTGAGTCATTACAGATGCACCATCATTTGACATTGGAACAACTAATAAACCAAACAGACCACACACACCGTGAACTGATAAAGCACCGACTGGATCATCAATTTTTAATTTATCAAAAGTGATGATGCTGTAAACCACGATAACACCAGCAACTGCACCAATAGCGGCAGAAAATAGTGGTGAAGGAGATAGAGGATCTGCAGTAATTGCAACTAAACCAGCTAATGCACCATTCAAGATCATCGTTAAATCTGCTTTACCCCATTTAAACTTACTTACTAATAACGCTGCAATTGCACCTGTTGCTGCTGCTGCATTTGTATTTAAGAAGATAAGGCCAACTGCCGATGCATTTTCCGCATCTGAGATTAATAGCTGAGAACCACCGTTAAAACCAAACCAGCCCATCCATAAAATAAACGTACCTAATGTTGCAAGTGGCATGTTTGAACCTGGGATTGGATGAACACTTCCATCTTTACCGTATTTACCGTTACGAGCACCTAATAACAATACCGCTGCTAATGCTGCTGCTGCACCGGCCATATGTACGATACCAGAACCTGCAAAGTCACTAAAACCCGCTTCGCTTAAGAAACCACCGCCCCAAGTCCAGTAACCTTCCATTGGATAGATAAACCCAGTTAGGAATACAGTGAAGATTAAAAATGCCCATAATTTCATACGCTCAGCAACCGCACCCGAAACGATAGACATTGCCGTTGCAACAAATACCACTTGGAAGAAGAAGTCAGACTCTAAGGAATGATCTGCACCTTCAGCTTGTGTACCAATTAATGAACCTAAAGAAGGTAACCAACCGCCAGCACTGTTATCAACATACATAATGTTGTAACCCACTAATAAAAACATCGTACATGCGATTGCATATAACACGATATTTTTGGTTAAAATTTCAGTCGTATTTTTAGAGCGAACTAAACCAGCTTCTAACATGGCAAAACCTGCTGCCATCCACATAACAAGGACACCTGAAATTAAAAAATAAAAGGTATCCAGTGCAAATCGTAGTTCCGTAACTGTTGTTTCCATAATATTAATCCTTAACTTATAAAATTTGGTTTAAAGTGCTTCTTCGTCGAACTCGCCAGTACGAATACGAACAACTTGCTCTAATGGTTGAATGAAAATTTTACCATCACCTACTTTCCCTGTATTAGCTGCGCTTATTATGGCTTCAACTAAACGTTCAATATCATCGTCCTTAACCGCAATTTCTAGTTTTACTTTAGGTAAGAAATCAACCTGATACTCAGCACCACGGTATAATTCTGTATGTCCTTTTTGACGACCAAAGCCTTTTACTTCAGAAACAGTCACTCCCGCGATGCCGATCCCCATTACAGCTTCTCGCACTTCATCTAATTTAAATGGTTTAATAATTGCGGTTAACATTTTCATTATATATTCCTTTAAGGTGAATTTAACATTTACTCATATCATTCTATTTACAACTAACGTGCCAAAAAAAAATCCATTAAATTACAATAGGTTATAAAAACAAAGATATTTAAACCTGCCTAACCGCACCAATAACGTGCAACAAAAACATAAAAAACGCACCAATATGAAACGCTAAAATCACCTATTACAAAATAGATACAGAACTTAATTTACATTTATCTGCCTAACATCGTTATGCCCATCAAAACGAATAAGAATTTACAATGACCAATTAAAATAAAGGCATAATAATTAATCAACAAATTCCCTTAGCCCCTTAGCAAATAAAGCTTCATCTGCTATAGTGCGTAACAATTTTTCGACTTAACAACCTTGAAGGTATTTAACATGAAAAAAATAAGCCTACTGCTTATCACTTTCTTTTTTAGTATTAACGCATTCGCCGCGCCAATGATCATTCCTAAAGCCCCTTCTATTGCGGCCAAGGGTTACTTATTAATAGACTTCAATTCGGGAAAGGTCTTGTCTGAAAACAATAGTGATGAATCACTAGACCCAGCGTCACTGACAAAAATGATGACCAGCTACATCATTGGCCAAGAACTTAAATCAGGAAACTTAAACCTGACTGATAAAGTCACTATTTCCAATAATGCTTGGTCAAAAAACTTCCCTGAATCTTCAAAAATGTTTATCGAAATAGGCAAAGAAGTCAGCGTTGAAGATTTGAATAGAGGTATCATCATTCAATCGGGTAATGATGCATGTGTTGCGATGGCGGAACATATTGCCGGCAGCGAACCTGCTTTTGCAGATTTAATGAACTCATGGGCATTACAACTGGGTATGAATAATACACACTTTGTAAATAGTCATGGTTTAACTGCTGATGGTCATTACACCACAGCCAAAGATATGGCAACACTAGCAAAAGCAATCATCACTGATGTGCCAGAAGAGTACAAAATCTACAGTGAAAAATCATTCAAATATAATGGTATTATGCAATACAATCGTAATGGTTTGTTATGGGATAAAAGCCTAAATGTAGATGGTATGAAAACCGGCCATACTATTGCAGCAGGTTACAGTTTAGTTTCATCAGCAACAAAAGATGGCATGCGTTTAATCAGTGTTGTAATGGGTACTCGCTCTGACGAAGCCCGTAAAGTTGAAAGTAAAAAATTACTTAACTGGGGTTTTCGTTTCTTTGAAACAATCACACCTTATAAAGCAAATGACCAATTAGCTAACGAACGTATTTGGATGGGACAACAAGCTAATATTCGTTTAGGTGTTGCTGTTGATACACCATTAACACTTCCACGTAATCAATCTCAAAATTTAAAAGCTGACTTTGTGATTGATAATGAGTTACGAGCACCTATTCAAAAAGGTGATAAAGTGGGCCGTGTAAATTACACCTTAGAAGATGAAGCAATCGCAAGTTATGACTTAATTGCATTAGAAACAGTTGAAGAAGGTGGTATTTTTAGCCGTATTATTGATTACATTAAATTGTTATTCATTGGTTGGTTTGGATAAAAAGATCCCCATATTGTTTATACAAGATTAACAATATCTATATAAGTGAGGAGCCCCTCACTTATATGCTTAAATATAAATTCGTTGAGGAGTAAATCATGGCATTAAATACTAAATTTGATGAGTTATTAGAATTTCCATGTAGTTTGTCATTTAAAGTAATGGGCGTGGCTCACCCACAACTAGTCCCGGATGTTATAAGTGTTATTCAGCTGATAGCTCCAGGTGATTACTCTCCAACGGTCAAACCAAGTTCTAAAGGTAATTACCACTCTTTAGCTGTTCCCGTTATTGTAAATAGCAAAGAACATATAGAAGAAATTTATACTGAATTGAATAAACTTGAACACGTTCGTTTTATTTTATAAACCAGCACATTTATAAGTCAACACCATGACATTAATCCAAGATAAGTTAATTGTTCGCTACTTAGGGGTTCAACCCTACCAAGAAACATGGCAAGCCATGAGTGACTTCACAGAACAACGTGATCAACATAGCATCGATGAAATCTGGTTAGTTGAACACAATCCAGTATTCACTCAAGGTCTAGCCGGTAAAGCTGAACACTTATTAATGGCAACAGATATTCCAGTTGTTAAAAGTGATCGTGGCGGACAAATTACGCATCATGCACCTGGCCAGTTAATTGCTTATTTGTTAATCAACATTCGCCGTAAAGACTTTAATGTACGCAGCTTAGTAAGCATCATTGAGCAAGCGATCATTGATTTATTAGCTGGTTTTAATGTCACCGCTATTGCTAAACCAGACGCACCAGGCGTTTATGTTGATGGTAAAAAAATTGCTTCATTAGGATTAAAAATCCGCAAAGGCTGTTCATTTCATGGTTTAGCATTAAATGTTGATATGGATCTTGCACCTTTTTTACAAATTAACCCATGTGGTTATGCAGGGTTAGAAATGACCCAGTGTCGCGATCTAGGAATAACGTCTTCTGTCGCGGAATTATCGCCGTTATTGATTGAAAAATTAAATCAAAATTTACAATACACACAGATAGAGAGTTTTATTAATGAACACTAAGCCAAGTCAATTAACTGCGGGCAACAAACTGCGCGATGCAGATAAAATGTCTCATATTCCAATTAAAGTTATTCCATCGGACAAAACCACGATCTTAAAAAAACCATCTTGGATGAAGATCAAACTTGCTGCTGATAATACACGCGTTAATGAAATTAAAGCGGCATTACGCAAGAACAAGCTACACTCAGTGTGTGAAGAGGCTTCTTGCCCTAACCTAAATGAATGCTTTAACCACGGTACTGCAACCTTTATGATTTTAGGTGATATCTGTACACGTCGTTGCCCTTTCTGTGATGTTGGCCATGGTAAACCGCTTGCTGTAGATCAAAATGAACCGAGAAAGTTAGCTGAAACAATTAAAGATATGAAGCTAAAATATGTGGTGATCACTTCAGTTGACCGTGATGACTTACGCGATGGTGGTGCACAGCACTTTGCTGATTGTATCCGTGAAATTCGTCTGTTAAATCCCGCGATTAAAATTGAAATATTAGTGCCTGACTTTAAAGGGCGTATGGATAAAGCATTAGCTTGTTTTGAAACAGACGTGCCAGATGTGTTCAATCATAACTTAGAAACGGCTCCGCACTTATACAAACAAGTACGTCCAGGTGCTGATTACAAATGGTCATTACAATTACTGAAAAAATTCAAAGAGCAACATCCAAGCATCCCGACTAAATCCGGTGTAATGATGGGTTTGGGCGAAACCAATGAACAAATTGAAGAGGTTATCAAAGACTTAGCAGAGCATGGTGTAACAATGCTGACATTAGGCCAATACTTACAGCCAAGCTTGCAACATCTCGCAGTAGAGCGTTACGTGCCACCAGCAGAGTTTGATGCATTAGGTGAAATGGCAAAATCAGTTGGTTTTGAACATGCCGCCTGTGGTCCATTGGTACGTTCTTCATACCATGCTGATT
>TARA_R110001583_G_scaffold48781_4_pt1 | contig 10676 bp, 5 predicted proteins | sample TARA_R110001583 | Tara Oceans TARA_R110001583 (sample SAMEA4398432) | marine metagenome | biome: Polar Biome; feature: [MES] marine water layer (ENVO:01000295) within the mesopelagic zone...; material: water (ENVO:00002006), including particulate matter (ENVO:01000060) such as...... | reverse complement strand
TTTAAGGTATGAACGCCAAAAAAAATTTAGTTTTAAGATCTGAAAGGGAAATTTCAGCACTGTTTAAAACAATGCTTTTGCTGGTAGAGGACATGAAAAAGGATCATGACTTCCATTACCAAAAGCTTTACGACAACATTCCCAAGAAATACCACGCAATTATTGATACCGCCGATCACTTTACCCCCGAGAAGGTAAACTGGATTCGCAAAAGAATTTTAGACTTTGGTAATGAATCAATTAGAAATTTAGGCTCTGAGCTTGATAATTATACAGTAAGCTTTGTCTTCAAATAAAGGAATAAGGATATGGAATTTAAAGAATTATATAAATTTACTATTGATCAAGAAAAAGAGGTAGTAAAAGAACACACTAGGAAAAACAAAAAAACTGGGGAAGAAACGACAGTCAAGAAGACCGTTAAGGAAAAGATTCCCGTAGAGGTTAGGCTAAAGCGCCCTTCTCGGAGAGAGCTTGAGGATGCCGAGTTGGAATATTCGGTGGAAATGAGTCGGTGTGTTAAAAGGGGTATTTTGACGAAGGCAATGCTGTATAAGAAGTATAGCGATACTGGCGGTGTTTTTAGCGAGCAGGACGCTAAGGACTACGGAAAGCTCTACACAGAGGTTTTAAACTTACAAAATGAATATGTCCGTTTGGATTCCGCCGATAAGAAGACAGATAAACAGAAGAAGCGGCTGGAGAAGATCAAAGCGGAGCTTGGAGAAACAAAACAAAGGATGGTGGAGGTGGAGTCTACAATGCACACTCTTTTCGATCACACTGCCGACATCAAAGCTCAGAACAGACTCCTTCTATGGTATACATTAATGCTTACCCATGTGCAGGGAGAGCAGGATGAGCAGCCTGTCCCTTATTTTGAGGGTGAAGATTTCGATCAGCGCGTAGAGGATTATTATAAGAAAGAAGATGAATCGGATGAGTTTTATCTAGAGGTGGTAAAGAAAGTCACTACAATTTTAGCCTTTTGGTTTTTCAACCAAGCCTCCAGTCCCGATGAGTTCAATGCGCTTATCGAGCAGATGGAAAAGGGCGAACTTTGAAAAACGACGAGTTTTATATTTCTCTAGTTGGTGAGGTATTTGACGGCTACACAAAGGTTGCCATCAATAAATCTCCCGTTTACATTAAACACCTCAATATCAGGGATCAAAGATATCTTCAGTCCTATTACGAAAAATACAAGCAGCGGGCGGTTGAAAGGGGTGTGGATACCACCGAAGAGCGCACCCGACAGATTGTGGAAGATGGGATGTGGACGGATGCCGAAGATCAAAAAATAGCGGGACTGCGATTTGAGATAGACAATCTCAAAAAGACAATTAAGGGTATATTTTTACCCTCTCAACAAGACGAAATAAAAAAAAGTTTGAAGGAGCGCCGCGAGGAACTTACTGACCTTTTGTCTAGAAAGGAAGAGGTTATCGGAAAAACCGCTGACAGTTACGCGATGGGGAGATCCAATGATGAGTTGTTGAGATTTTTATTGTTTAAAAAACCCGATTTAAAGGAAAATTTATATAGCGAAGAGGAGTTCTCTAATCTGGAAATATGGGAAATCGCTGGGATAAATAAAATCCAAGAAGAAGTAGCTCAGAGATTATCGGACACCGCGATTCAGGAGGCGGTATTACGTCCATTTTTTAGTATGTATTTATCTTTTTGCGAAAGTGTGGGAGATTTCTACGGAAAGCCTATAATTGAATTATCAGTTTACCAACTTCGTGTTGCCCTCTATGGTAAGATGTTTTTTAATATTTTTCAAAATACACAAGACATTCCCGATAATATAAGGGACAATCCTGAAAAGCTTATGGCGTTTGCTGAAACAAAGCAAAACGCGGATTCCCACAAGGGTGGGGTCAGGGATGATGCCGATGTCTCTGCCATTTTTGGTGCTACAAAAGGCGATATGCAAGCCTTGGATTTGGGAAACTCGGCAAATGTTTCATTGTCGGAAGAAGCGGCCAAACATGGCGGTAAACTTAACATGGAACAAATGATGCGATTAGCGGGGCAAGATGTGTAACTCTTTGTGTAATTACTACAAAGGTTTACGGTTATGCCACTTCAGATACCCACAACACAGACAGGATTAGAGGCCAGTATTCAAGCTGCGGCTCAGAAAGCGGGCAAGAACCTTAAGATAAATCTGGGGGCTAACTCCAAAAGTATTGAGTCGCTCTCTCAACCCTTAGGGCGCATAACTGGTAAGGCCGATGAGTTCACCAAGTCAATGGAGGCGGCAAACGCTCGCGTCTTGGCCTTTGGAGCTTCAGTGGGAGTGCTGTCTGCTATCACGCGAGCGTTTAAGGATCTTGTTACCACTACCATTGCGGTAGAAAAAAGCCTCGCTAATATTAATACAATTTTAAACGTTAGCGCGGGTAATTTAGATAAGTTTAAAAAACAAATATTTGATGTAGCCCGAAACACTGAGCAAACTTTCGATACAGTTGCTCAAGCGGCTTTGGAATTAAGCCGTCAGGGTCTTAAGGCCGAAGAGGTCACAAAACGATTGAATGATTCTATGGTTTTGGCACGACTCTCGGGTCTGGGTGCCGCAGAGGCAGTCTCGGGATTAACGGCGGCAATAAACTCTTTCAATTCCGAGGGCTTAACTAGCTCTGAAGTGTTGAATAAAATTGCCGCTGCCGCCGTAAAAGCTGCGGTATCAGAGAAGGATCTGATTGAGGGTATTAAGCGCTCTGGTGCTGTTGCCATTGAGGCTGGTGTAACTTTCGACGAATTGGTTGGTGTAATATCAGCGCTTCAACAACAAACTGCGCGGGGTGGTTCGGTTATCGGTAACTCCCTTAAAACTATTTTTACTCGTCTTCAGAGTCTGGAGAAGCTGAAAACTATGGAGCGACTCGGCACGGAAATAACCGATGCCGCAGGAAATGTCCTTCCCGCAACCCAACTTATTCAAAATTTAGGAAAGGCGATTGAGGGGTTACCCGACACCCGAAAGCTTCAGATTGCAGAAAATTTGGTAGGCAAGTTTCAGATTGCACCGTTCTTGGCCCTGTTGAGGGATTACAATTCCGAAACACAGGTGGCAATAAATATTACTGAGGTTGCCTCTAGAGCCACAACTGAAGCGTATAGTCGTAATGTAACCTTAAATAAAACTTTATCTGCGGCTATATCTGAAGCCACAGTCAACCTGAAAGAGTTGGCTAACACTTTGGGAGAAATTGGAGTTACAGAAAGCCTAAAAAATATCCTCGGGTTCTTCAATACTCTAGTTTCAAATATCAAAGACCTGCTGCAAGGCGAGGGTTTGGGTAGTGATTTTGCGAAAGGGATCGTAAAAGGAATTGGTAACGTGTTAAGTGGTCCAGGTCTAGCTATATTTGGTGCCATTATTGCCAAGCTTACCATCGATCTGGCTAGGTTTGGAACCGCATCTCTAAAAACTTTCTTCGGTTTAAACAGAACGGCCAAAGAGATCGCAAACACTCAGGGGGCAATTGCTTCTAGTTTGTTGAAGAATTCTGATATTCAAAAACAGATTCTAGCCATAGAAAACTCCACCCTCAGTGTGGAGCAAAAAAGGGCAGCGCAAACACAATTTTTTACAACAGCCCTTAATGCTCAATTGGCAACAATGAAGCAGATGCAGGTCATTGCCGCAAGCATTGCTCCTGCTGTAGTTGCTGCTGGCCGTGGGGGTGGTCGAGGAAGAGCGGCGGGAGGATTTATCCCCAATTTCGATGCGGTAAGAGGTTATGGTTCCGAAATGACAGATATTAAGCGCGGCGTTGGAGGTGCGCCATCATCGGCTCGACCTGTTACTATCCCCAATTTTAATTTTGGTGGGGGTGAGCGCGGAACGATGGTCGCCAATACCAGTGAGTATATTGTTCCCAATTACGCTGGGGGCGGTTCAGCTATTTTCAATCAGAATATGGTGGATACCATGGGGCTACCAAGTGGCGCTAGGGGTCTGGCGGCGGGGGGTTATATACCAAATTTTAATACTTTCAGGGTTTTATTAAACAAAGACTTTAACTTCAGGTCGGCTGGTCAAGTCAGGCAAGGAAAGGCTGGCACCCATGTTGATTTGAAGGCCACTCAGGTGAGCAACGCGCTTAAAGCGGGCGCCCTTAAGGAGGTGCCAAAGGGATATCAGGCAACGAAAGTGGCGGGGACGGCTAAGGCTGCAAAAGATCCCCGCATTTCACAAGCGCCAAAGGGTGTGGTGGACGTAGCTACCCAATTAGGGATGAAGCTACCCACATTTCTAACTCCAACTGCGGGTGGTGGAGAAATGGTCACCTCTGATATATCCCAAATGTTGCGCCTTCCAGCTAGCGCAAAGGCCCTCGGTAGATTTCGTTTTCAGCGTAAATCGATAAAGCCCCAGAGAAAAGATAAGGGGAAACTCGGGCGAGACTTTGAGAAAAGGTTTAACGCTAATACGGTAGAGAAATTTGCCGAAAGATACGCATTAAAATTAGCTAATGAAATTGCAAGTGTGATCGGAGCGCCTCCTATTGGTCCCCAAAGCATTAAGCAGGTTGAGAATGTAAAGGGCTTCGTAGGGGGGGTCAGGGCAGCAATGGGGGGGATTTTTGATGCGGCTGTTACTAGTGCTTTTAGGATAGAGGCCAAGGATGCCGATAACTTGGGCGATTTTGATTACAGGGAAAACACGGAACCAAAGGGGCGCCAAGCCAAAGTCTGGATGAATGCTCTTTTTGGCGACAACTTTACGGGGACAGGGCTTTTTGCGGGCCTAGCAGACATGAAATTTGGTGGCGGCACTACCACCAAGAGAAGCATGTTGAGTAAAACAAAAAAGGAAATTTTGGGAAGAGGTGCCGCAGATGCCCGCATCAACAAGTTACGCGCATTTTGGGGAAATAGGTATGGCCCGCTGACCAAGGGTAAAACTGGCGCTTCTGGCTATATCCCAAATTTTGCTGGAGCTTTAGAAGATGCCGTTGCCCGAGAAGAAGCCGCTGGCATACCAATTAATCAAATAAGAATAAATCAAGATTCACGATTGCGCGATAGTGGCAACCCAAAGGGGCTTGCGGTTACTAACATGCGTGATGAACCCACGGGTTCAATTGCTGGCGCCGCAAAGGGCTACATACCCAACTTTCAAGGTGGTGGGGGAGGTAGAGATGCGCTTTTAACAAGGATAATTGGCCTTCAAATTGCGGTTGGGTTGGTTCAGGGCATGTTTTCTGGCGTTGCTGGTGAGGGAAATAAGTTTGGAGAGGCTATAGGCAAGATGTCTAAGGCTATTATGGTGGTTAGCGCACTGATGATGTTTAACTTGGTCGGGGGATTGAAGAGTTTCGGCGCGAAGATGGCGGGGAGCGGTATGGCGCAGATGAGGATGGGCAGAACCTCAATGGCTGGTCCTAACATGTTTCACGGGTTAGACATGAGAAAAGCTCAGGGTTTGCCACCCGCGAAGGGCATGATGGGTAGGATGAAGGGGGCTGGGAGTTTTGCGATGGGAGCAGGGCGGGGATTGATTGGCGGCGCTTCGGCTGCTCTCGGAGCCGCTATTCCGATAGCTATGGGAATCGGAATAGCCAATAGTTTTGCGGGATTATTTAATGACCCACTTAAAGAAGCGGGAAGGACTGTTGCGGAATTTGGCGACCTGCTTGGTAGGGCGAATGAAAATTTAAGTAAATCAGAACAGCGCGACATTGCGGGTAGAGTCTCTGAGAATCGGTCTGGCGGGGCGGACAAGATGTTCAATATGTTTCTGGCGGACCTTTTCAATATCGTTGGAGAAACGTCTGGCACTACAGTGCGCCGAGGCATGGCGGGGGGACAAGGGGTAGAATTGCGCGGCATTTCACAAGACGAAATAAACGCAATAGAGAAAGCCTTTATATCAGCCCAAACAGCCGTAACAAAAGACAGGATGATGGGTGTGCGGGGGTCGCAAGGTGGGCGCGAAACACCCTTCCTATCTGCTCAGCAAATACAAATGGCGCAGCTTGAGGCGCAAAATGTATTTGGCTCGTTTATAAAACAGGGCGAAGATGTCATGGGGCCTGATGGAAGGGGTGTAATAGATAAAGAGGTATTAAACAACCTGAGAAAATACTCCGCTCTCTTAGATCAGGAATTAGACTTCATGAAGCAGCAGGGTAAGCAGCAGGAAAAAAATCTAAAGCTGTCCCAGAAAGAGACAGAGGAGAAAGAGAAGCAGGTAAGACTAGGCAATGAACAGGCCAAGAACCTCGTTCTGCGGGCGTTGGAGGAGCAAAGGTTTAGGTCTCAGGCGATCACTAATCAGGATAGAAACGCGATGATGGGGTCGGTGCTGGGTCAACCCAAATCCGCTGAGATGGGTGAGCAGCAAAGACTGAGGATGAGAAGCGAGGTGAGAAAGGCTGAAGAGGGTGTTAGAGATATACTCGCAAAGCAGTTGAAATTAAATAAAGACATTAAGGTTTCCAAGATGGAGTACCTTAGCATTGCACAACGCATTACAAGCCTTCAGGGCCACGAAATTCGGGACACTAATAAGGTCAAGGGCATATTTAGCGATATTGTAAAGGATCGCACTACAGCGGCAAAATTAGAAGAAATGGTTGTTAATGAGTTGGGGATAGAAATTCTTCATCTCAATAAAATCCTCTATCGAAATCAAGAGCGCATTAGGCAAGAGGAAGAGATATTAAAGCTCGCGCAAGCAATAAAAATAGAGCGAGAGACCCGTGAGATGCGGACGGAGGCCCAGCGCGATGCTACGACATCTGAAGCGCAAGAGCGTCAGAGGGGCATTATCCGAGGGGCTGAAGGAAGAATACGCGGATTTCAGGGGAACGTTCCAACAAATGCCCCAGCCAGACGACTCCAAGAGCAACAGATAGCCCGCGAACAAGCGACTATAGGTAGCGCCGAAACTCAATCCTCACAAATCGAATTCTTTAACTCAATGAGGAAGGAATTTAACGATCTTAGGGGTATGAGGGATGTATTAGTTGAGCCTGGAATGAAGTGGGATGAAATGGCCCAAGGGGTTAAAGATGTCGGAGATCTGGGAGAAGCGGCGCGTGAGATTGCACATGCATTTGGAGAATCGGCGCGAGGGGCAGACACCAACAATGCGAGCGCACGACTCAGTGCCGCTGAACTCAAGAAGGTTTCTATCGCATTCGGTAACTTTGCGAAGAAGCTTCAGCGGGAGACGGCTGTACTTGAGGCCGCAGCAAGAAATCAGGAGAAGGTCAATGAATTCTTGGTGCAAACTGCGGGTTTAAAGGAGCCGATTATCACCCTAAGGGACAGGTTTATTGATTTTAGTGATACGCTAGGGCAGACTATCGCGGATATACGAAACGCAAGAGCTTTGGCGGCAACGCCGTCCGCGAAAGCGAGGTTAGCGTTTGATGAGAGGACTGCCATTTTGGAGGCTAAAGCGGGCAAGGAAGCGCTAGCAAGAGGGGAAGATCCACAAGAGGCCCGTGGCAGGGTCAGGGGCGAAAGGGTAAAGAAGGGATTCCAGCAAACAGTTCTGGAAAACTCCATACTCAATCAAAGCGATGAGGAAATGGCGCAAAGAGTAACCAATACACTGGTTGATGGATCGGTGCAGTTTGCTCAGAATTTAGGCTCAGCTATGTCACAAGCTGTTCGCGATGGTACGAGCTTTAGTGAGGCATTAAAGGGTGCTGGTCGAACTTTCTTAGATTATATCTCCGACGCCATGTTTAAGATGGCGGCAGAGCGGATGATGGGGGGCATCATGAAGGGTGCTGGTGGCATTATGGGGAGTGGTAATACTGGTGGCTCTGGTGGAGGGTTGTTCTCTGGGTTGAGCTTTGGCGGTAGCGGTGGTGGAGGTGGTGCCAGTTTTGGCAATGCCGCGATGCAGATTGGAGGACGCGCCTCTGGTGGTCCAGTTACTGGAGGATCAGGAATAAGAGACGACGTTCCCGCCATGTTAACGGGCGGTGAGTTCGTCATGAGGAAGAGCGCTGTTGATAAACACGGTGTCGGCTTTATGAACAAGTTGAATCAGGGCCGCGTTCAAGGCTTTGCTAATGGGGGTGCGGTCATGAATCAGCGCGACATATTAGATCCAGGATTTTCTGGAAAGGCAATAAGCGGTAAGCGCAATTTAATGGGTGCTGTCAAGCAGGGTGTTACATCGGGCAGCATGGATTTCAGAAGGGGTGGCACGGGTGCTGATGGCGCGTTTGGTGTCGTTGCACTTCAACCTGGGAGCATTCGTGGAACCCAATTCCAGAGGAGGAATGATCCTATGGCACAGCGGAGGAAAGAGTTTAGAAGGAATGCCCTTAATTTACACATGCAGCAAATAGAGAGTGAAAAGCGCCGCCAAGAGGCGTGGGACGCAGAACAACAGCGTCTATTGGAGGAAAGAATTAGGGCGCAGGAAGAGGCGGAGAAAATGAAAGCGCTGCAAGCGCAGCGGAGAGCAGCAGAAAGAAGGGCAAAGAAAAGTAGAATTTGGTCAACAGTTTTGGGTTTTGCGGGCCTCGCACTCACTGGTACCCCCATTGGTTTCGCGGTTGGCTCTGCTGTCGGTGGAGCCGTTGGAGGCAGGGCCACGGGAGGAAGAGTTCCACACAAGCAGGGCGTCGGCCAATACCTCTTGGGCGGTCTAGTAGCGAAGCACATCTTTGACATGGGGGGCCTTGCTGATACTAAGCGTGGTCGAAGCGTTTTATCTAAAGAGGGGTATATTGATCGTGGTAAGCGAGGAGGAATGAAAGGTGCTAAGTGGGGAAAATCGGCGGGTAAGCTCAGAGGTAAAGCATTTGGCGAAGGGGATGCAATGAAGGCGTGGGGAATGATGAGGAAGAGAGATGAAAAGAGGAAGTCTGCCGCCTCGGCCTCGGGAGCGTTCAATGCGGCTAGCCTTATTGGCAGCGGTCTCGGTCGGGCATTCTTTGGGAAAAAACCAAGGAAGCCGCATAAAAATTTGATGTCAAGTGGCATGGCCTTGATGGCGGGGCGTTTCGGGGAGCCTCGGGACGCCCGCACGTCATTCGTAAACAGCCGCTTCAGAAGAGCCTCGGGAGGAATGGTTCCACACCTCGCCTCGGGAGGGGGCGTGGACACTGTTCCCGCCATGTTATCAGGGGGTGAATTCGTTATGAATGCCGCAGCCACCCAGAGAATAGGTGAAGGTAATCTCACGGCGCTTAATAGCGGTGGCGGGGGTGGCGGTGGTGGCGCGATTATCGAAAAGCTTCAGGAGCTTATTAATGTTTCAGGAGGTGGAGGTAACAATATTAATATCACCGTTAACTCGGACGGAACAGAAAGCTCAGAGAGTGGCGCTGGCGGTGGCGGCGCGGTTGGTGGTATGTCATTGGCTGCTAGAATACGGGATTCCGTCACGCAGATTCTTGCACAAGAAAAACGGCTGGGTGGCGAACTTAGGATGGGATAATGTTCGGCACAAGGTTAAATTATGATTGTGAGTTCTTCGTTTCGGGGCAACGGCTCTCTGGAATACAAGCTGTCGATTTAGGATATACCAATGCAACAACAACCACGAAACCTCTTGGTTACGCTGGCGGCACAACTACAATAGGAGGGCCTACCGAGCAAACCGTTTCCCTAACTAGGTATTTAATATACGACGACCCCATTGCCGCGTACACAGGTAACGCTAACATGTCTGGAAGCATCGAATATGGTGGTATTTCTTACGGTTTTCAAAGCGGCTATCTTCGAGATTACTCCCTAAACTGTGCGGTAGGTGCGGTTCCTCAGGTAAATGCTAATTTTGTTGTTTATGACGAGATGAGAAGTGGATATAGCGCTTCGGGAAACGTCGCTCACCCTTCTATTGAAATTCCCAGTCAGGGTTCAATGAGCATAACTTCCGATTGGTCCACTAGCAACAGGGTCATTGGGATAGACTATTCGGTAACCTGTAATCGTAAACCGTATTATACCGTAGGTTCAGAAACCCCTGTTGCTGTAGCACTGCTTCCGCCCCTGGAGTTTACGGCAAGTGTGCAAGTTGATGTTGATGAAGCGTATATGTCAAGCGGCTATTCTTTTCTGGGGGACGACAAGGAAAACAAAACTGTAACCTTACAAATTAATGGAAGAGATGGCACTACTTTGGCCACCCATACGGTTCCTAATGCATCTTTGAGGAGCGAGAGATTGAGTGTAGCCGCCGAGGGTCTTTTAACCTTAACACAGGAATATGTGGGGCATATATAATGAGCGAAGATTTATTTTATAACCGCGATAGAAATATTGAGGGGATTACGGCACCAACTCATCTTTCAGGTTTGGAGCTTACCCCCGTTTACGGTTCACAGGCCAGCTTTGAAGCCGTAAATCACGCTTATGACACTGATGATTTTTATTTCAACATGATACCCCTTTCACTTAATAGCCTTAAGGCGACATTTGATGTGAATTACGAGGTTAGCGAAACAAATGCTCAAAAATTAGTCAACTTTTTTGAAAGTAAAGAGGGATCACGTCCCATGGAATTTAACGTAGATAACTCAGGAATTTACCGAAAGGTATCGGGGGTCTGCCCGTCTTATAGTGTGAATTTTATTAGCAATCAAAATGTGGGGGTTGACGGAACGCTTGTTTGCGATACTTCCCCGACATTAATGAACTGGTCGGGTCAAACGTTTACTAATGCTACTGGATCTGATTGGGAG
>TARA_R110001583_G_scaffold8506_29_pt1 | contig 10677 bp, 22 predicted proteins | sample TARA_R110001583 | Tara Oceans TARA_R110001583 (sample SAMEA4398432) | marine metagenome | biome: Polar Biome; feature: [MES] marine water layer (ENVO:01000295) within the mesopelagic zone...; material: water (ENVO:00002006), including particulate matter (ENVO:01000060) such as...... | reverse complement strand
ATGTAAATTGCTTTTTTTAAGCATACTTAAAGCTTCGGGGGTATTTTTTAGCGCTTCACGAATTGAATATCGAATTCTTTCTAGTACTTTGTCATTATCAGTGGTCTGTGTTGTATCTTCACCCCCTTTTTGACCTAGATTTAGTCCCTTCTTTAATCCAGCTTCTTCAAAAGCTTCTATAATTAAAGATCTCAATTTAGTTTGTGAAAGTTTCATATTTTTCTTAACTCCAGATTTTGTATTTTTGTTTAAATTTATAATATAGATATTATTATATTTATTATTAATTAGTTGCTCAGATATCTTAAAGTACTTATTATGATAATTTGTTTCTTGCAGTTTTATTTTAATTGAGTCTTCCCAATCTCTTAGACACAAATTGCCTCGCTCGTATGCATCCCGCTCCATTCTGCGCAAATGCGGGTCTTTTTGAGCATAACCTGGACTTGTTTGACTGTCAGATTTGAACATTCCGGCACAATTTTGTGCATGATGTACTAATTCGTGTGCCAAAGACCTTAAAACGTCCTTTGGATGACGATTATCAATGTAAATGCCAATTTCGTGTCCTTCGGGATCGTAATATCCTGTTTTCCCAAGCGCATCTCTTGCATTATCAGGGTCCGAAAGGAAATTTACACAAACTGGCTTGTCAAAATCCAAATATTTCTGGGCATATGGGAGAAAGCTCTTAAAAAGAGGTTTAATTTTCCAAATATTGTAATCAGTGTGATTTTTTAACTCGATTTTCATATATTTTTCCTTTTTTTACACTTTTTTTCACTTTTTTAAAAAAATGCCTTGACAACTGCCATCATAGCTGATAAATTCTATTGAGTTACCCCAGGGATCCTCTTGATATACACCAATTGTACCATCACGGTGCTCTACCCTAGTCCCATTCGTTGGTAAATTCTCTTTATCGCACAATATAGCTACATGAGGTTTGTATTTTTCCTCTAGTATAAGCGCAATATGAGTATTAGCCACTTTAATTCGTGTATATGTATCTTCTCGATGGGTAACTACACCATCAAGCCTATTAACATACCATTTTTCAGCTTCCGTTAAGTCGCCTACTACGATTCCTATGTGATCAACCGTTTTCACATAGGTAATTAGTCCATTAATTCATGAATATCTTGCAAAATATCTTTAGTAGTCTTAGTATTCAAGTGGTGAATACCAATTCCTTTTGCTTTTTTCCATGGCTTAATTTTACTTTCAAAATCATCAATCAGAATATTCGGATTATCGCCATCGGTGGCGTGTTTCCACTTGTCATGTTCGAATATAATTCGGTCAGCAAATTCTTTTCCAAGATGTTTTTGTACCCAAAGGATTTTTCCATCTGCAGAACCGGATTTACCTAGCTTGTCCATTGGTGCAGTGAGGATATATGGATTAAACTTTTTTATATAATTCCATAAATCTTGTCCGCCTTCAGCCCATTCTAGCTTAGCCCAGAAATTTACATCATTTTGAACCAATGCATACATGTAATTTCTAACAGAGTCAACAGATGTGTCTGTAAATTTCTTAATATCATCTATTGTGACGGGTCTAGATCCTATTTCTGCGCGTAGTTTCTTCACCATTTTTGGATGTTGGGGATTATCTTTTGACAGTTCAGCATTAATTGCCTTAACTACGCCATTTTCAAAGTCAACAAGAACGCCGTCCATGTCGCAATATATTGTATATGGAAATTTTTTCATGTATTTCTCTCCTTTTCGACATTTATGCCAGAGACTAACTCGACACAAACTGCTAAAATTTCTCTTTCTTTGCCCAGAGATGTTAAATTATTTTTATACGAGCTAATTTGTGTAACTTTTACCAAAGCTACCTTTCTATTGCCTCGCACTTTAACATATAGTTCGGTTATTAAGCCAAATAGAGGGTTTTTTACACGCCCATCATCGCTTAATTCTCTCCATCTGACTAGATCGCCAATATTTAAACGTTCATATGATCTAATTCCAAATGGGGCTTCATCTAATTTGTCGTTGTGCATCTTGTTCTATATACAGTATACACCATTGCCATGAGAATAGCAAGTGATACTCCTACACTGTAAGTATGCTGAACGGCTTTTTTCAACTTTTTGACTCTACGCTTATTAACTATCATATTGTTTTATCCTGCCCATCGAATATATGTCATAAGACACTCGGTCTTGTGAGCGTTAAATTTGTCTTCGTTTAGTTCAATTTCCAAACGACTTGCAAGCTTCCTTCCGCGCTTCCAAGCTTCAATTTCTTCTTCAATTGTTTCGACTTTATATCTTGCGCTGCGCATCTTACGACCATCGCCATCGGCTTCCATCTGGGCGGTATACTCTTTTGCAAAGTTACCCAGATTCTCCCTGATCAGCGCATGCCCACACTCGTGTAGAAGTGTGTAAAGCTTATTTTCAATGCCCATACGAGAGCAAATAGCAATTTGCTTAGTGTCCCGATGACAGGCATCAACCTCATCTGGTCCTTCAACAATCTCATATTTCAATCGAGAGACTGTGTAATTACAAAGCTTTTCATATCCGATATGAAACTGCTCTTTGTTAACCATTTTATATCCTTGGAGCGTTATTTTCTTAACTCTACAGTTATTAGACGTATATGCTGTTCATATATTCATTTAATTTTAATTTTTCCTGCAGATTGCAGAGCAATTTCATTAGACCAGCACCACTGCACTCCTTGTTCTGGATCTTGCCATATGATTTTAATGAAGTATTCTTCAGTATCAAAATAGTCGATATCAATTAGTTCTGGCATTTCAACATCAATTACTATGCCAATGTCGCTATATTCACCAGTATAAACTTCATACCATCCGTCGTCGCCGGGGCAAAATAATCTAACTCGCTTAACTAAATCTCCAATAGTAGCCAGATAGCGCGACATATACTGTATATAGCAAGTATATGCGTCCGGTTATATTATTTTGAATGTTTATCGGCAACAGATTGGGATGCCCACGCCTCCGGTTTAATTTTATAGTTAAAGCCTGCTCCCCTGGCAAATTTGGTTAACATATCAGCAAATTTGCTTGTTTTGTTATTTTTGTTAGTGGGGCTCACGTCTAAATGTAATTCAATATTGATGTTTGGCTCTCGCTCGGTTATGTGCAGCGCTATTTCAATTGATTGTTGAACTTCGTGAGTTATGCGATAAACCAATTCCGAAAATTTTTCACGTTTGAAAGAAACCCTTCGAAAAAAATATTTTCCCCCAACCTGTTTATCTGCTCCATGAAGACATATTGCAGTGGCAAAAACACACTTGCTTTTATTTATGAAGCTATCCGTGCCTATGTATATCTTACCGTTATTTTGTGAGTGTAGCTTAGTAATCTTAATAATGTCACGTAATATAAATTCCTCACCATTGGAATTATACCATGTGTCATCATCATTATTAATCATACGGAAATGCCAATCTATAAGACGTTAAACCTACTAATGCCAATGCCGTAAATTCAAATCCGACAATGTAATATGATATTAGACAGCTTAGGGTCCAGAAAACTCGTTTTCGAAACGAGCTTATATATAGCATATATCCTCCCTTTTATTTAATTAAATCCAATACTTACAATTTCGCTTTCAGGCAATAGAAGAAATCGTGTAGGACAACGAACTAACATTCGTCCATAATCGTCTACATCATCCGATATACTAACGATTTCAATTCCCCTACTAACACAAACCATCTTTCCTTCTGTTGGGTCATAGAACCATCCATCACCAGAGCCGCTAATGACTTGATAGGCTTTGCACGGCTCTTCTTGCGGAAGCTCACTATCCAGTCCATCAAGTATCGATTCTGCTATAGCTTTGCTTAAGTTAATTTCATCAAATTTAAATTTAGACATATTATGACCTCGTATCGTATATTTTAATTAGCATGTAACTTACATATTATTGCACATATTCCTTGTTTTAATAAAAAGTTACGCATTCGAATGGCGGTTGTATACGTATAAAAACTTTCGTATGGATACCATTTTTCTATATCGGTGGGATTCTTTTTCCTATACGTCATTATACGCCAATTGTAATTGCGTATATCTTTATTGCGTGAATGGGCACTCATCGAACCATAAGCGGTACCGAAGATCCATAGGTCATTTCTATTGTAGTACATATAGTAACTAGCGTCATTGTGGTTAAATGACTGTCACTATAGTCTATGCGTCACCTCGCTCTGGGGGAGGGACTGAAGTGGGACTCTGGATTATCCAATGAACTAGTAGCGTATGGCGCTAGCTCACGAAGCTTCGCTTCCTGTCTCTCCGCGATAAGCGTTACTGCCTCTTGTTCACCACATGCTAGACATGTAGCGTAGCCAATTTCCTCCCGCTTGTCTGAATATTTCTCTTCGCAATTAATACAATATGCCATTATAGCTCTCCTTGTTTGTTTGTATTTTCTTTTGTTGGTTCCAATTCCTCGGTAAAAAACCATTGGGCAATTTCCGACGAACCTTCTCCTTTCTTAAATTTAAGCACGTAATACCTATCGTAAAGTCCTGGCGAATCAATTGGGGCATTTTTATTGCCCTTGTCACATTTAATGATTATGCCATGTCCTGCATCTCTAACAATTACATCTTCATAAAATGTATACCATTTTACTAGATCACCCTCATTGAACTTATCTGATTCGATGTTGTTCACGCTAAGCTTTTTATTCTCGGTATTTTTTTTGGGCATTTTTGCCGCTACCTTCCTTGCCCCTTATACCTCTTTTTGTATTTTTTGTTTCCACCGTGCGGTCCTGGGGTACCATACTTGGTATGCGTGGACTGCCCGTTATAGGTCTTCTTTCTATTCGCTTCAATTTTCTGGTCTTTCTTGGCTGATGCCATACTTCACACTCCTTATTCTACCATATAATATAACCCATAATTAATTGGCTGTCAATAGCTAAATCTCATTTTTTTTCTTAGCGATCATGAACGTACTTAGTCGCAACGATCCTGCCGGGGCATTAGTGCGACATACCTTCCGGGGTAGGTGGGGGGGGGTACCCCCTCACGTTAAACGTATCCTGTCTCTTGTTACACTAGGACTTTGTTAGCTTGTTCAACAAGGTACGCTGCTGTCACTCTGTTGTGACACTTAACAGGGTTACCCCATGCATATACTACATACCATGAACCATTCTTATAACGTACTGATGCCATTGTCTTCTCTCTCTCTATAGTACTCTACTCTATAGCTATTGTTTAACATTATTATTTTTATTACTCTCCGACCTTTATGTCAGGGGGCAGAAGAAGTAGTGATAGGCAAGGCATGCCAGCGTTACATATACAGCAACGTCAAGCAGACCGGCAGCAATTAGAATAGGTGTTCGCATGTTTAATCCACAGCTAGAATGATTTCGTTAGTCTGGAAGTAGGGACGCGCCGCGCAGTCCTTGGTGGTCATCCACATGCGCTGCACGCGGGAAGACACAGGCTTGGGAGCCATCATATCAGTCAGGATAATATGTCCATCAAAGTTACCCTTGTTGACATACTTGGTGGGAGCATCAAAGCAAGTCCCGCCGCAGAGTACCCGTTCCTTCTTCCGACGCTCTCCCTTCTTCCACACAAAAACCTTATCCTCGGCAACGTCGGTATCAAAAGGAATTACCGTAAACTCTGCCAATTCTGCCAGCTTATCCAACTCCGAATAAAAGGCAGCAAGCATATCGTCACACACCGATCCAGACTGGTCAATGCTGATCGCGATCTTAGCTTGACGGGTGACCCTACGCCCAGCATGGATGTAAGGGTAACGCTTGTTCAGGCGCTTAACGGTCGAACGCTTGTTAGCCCGCTGACTAGTCTTAATGAAGTATCGCAGCACCTTGCGCCAGTCCACTTTGGTGGAAATGCGGTCGATGATCTCTTGTCGCATGTCGGAGCCAACCGAGCCCCAGCTATTCGCCTTCTGCGCTTCCTGGGCAGCCTTCTTAATTGCATCCTTCAGACGTTCTTTGGCGATCTCGCTGGCAGTATCACCACCCTCGCTCCAGCCGGAGTGATCATCGAATGATCCGGGTTGTCCACCCTCACCTTCTCCGGGCTCACCTTCTCCGGGCTCGCCCTCGCCACCCTCGCCGCCTTCATTCTCATCCTCGGGCCAATTCGCCAAGTACCACTCATAGGACTTGTAAAGCGGAGCCCATTCGAACGGACCCACTCCAGGCATGCAACACATGTCCGGCAACTCGCCTTGCAGGTGCGAGTTAATTGCGAGGTCCATACAAATATTATCTTTCTTCGTCAGCTTGTCGGTCGGTCTACGTCCGGTGACATGCTCAAAGATAAGATGATAAAATTCATGCTTAAGCACACCCAGCTTTTCATTATCAGGCAGTGCGCCCATAAACTCGGGATTGTAATAAAGCACGAATTGTCCCGACTGCTTATCAACGGTTACACCGGCAGTGGGAACGTCCGTGGTCGAGCGTTTATCAATACGCCGAGACAGTGCAGCAAAGAACGGCTCATTCATAAGAAGCCGCGCTGTGTGCATGTTCAGGTCAAAGGGGGCTACAGCAGGGGTCATAAAATTCTCTCTTGTACGCTTAATTAGACGTAATCAGGGGCGAAATATTCAATCTATCCAAATTAATTAGTTCGATTGACACAATCTTTACATTTGTCGGTCGAATAATGCGAGAACGAATACGTACTAGATCCGACACTCTTTTACCCGCTTATCCAACAAAATTAAAGATCCCATTAATTGATTCAATTCCTTTTAACCGATCCAGCTAGATCCGGTCGCTCCACTTTGCTCCACAATGACCCACAATTACCCAAGTGATTCAATCGCATGAATAAGTGTGTATCTATGCTCCCACAGGAGAATGACAACGAGGACGATACAAATGTTTTTAATCACTGGTACACGCTTTAACGAACCGGGCGACATCAAAATGATCATTGACCCGCTCTCTCATGAGAACATCAGCAAACATTGTTGCAACGGTGTTCCTGTCTACCTCATTATCACCAATAAATTTAATTACCTCTGCAATCAATTCCAGGTGTCGTCGTTGCATATTGACTTTTACTTCTCTTCCCTTGACCATCATGATCGTGTCTCCCACAGTGCCCAGGTTCCATCCCGGTCGGTGATAGCTTCTTTCCCTGGCTTCTGCCGGGGCTTCTTGTGTGAAGCATAAACTTCTGAACCGTCTGGGAGCCTTAGAAGATACTGTGATCCTCGGATATGCTCGATGACTAGTGCGCCTTCAAACCCTTCCTGAAGAATCAATTTACCCTCCAGGGCTCGACGTTCACGGGCGAATTCCGCTCGTTGCTCGGCAGTCAGGGGTTTACGGTGTCTGCCAATATTGGCGAAGCCCTTGCGTACTCTTTGTCGTTTAGTTTCCATTTTTCTTTTTTAACTCTCGCTGAATAATCGTTTTAGGGGGATTAATTAATTTGCCCTCGGATGCCTTCCCGACACCCAAGGACATTAATTAATTTAGGCAGATTCGCCGGTCAGCAACTCCACAATGTAGGCACTAACAGCGCGACCGTCACCGGCAGTGGCTTGATGCAGTCCCACGGTATTGTCGATGTTGCCTTGACCCATGACGGTCCACAGCTTCATGGCAACTTCACTCGGCAGAGTCACAAAATAATTTGCGAGGTTCTGCATTTGGGCGGGCTCCAGCTTTTCTTCGAAAGTGGATTCTGACTCCATCTTTTCGACCAGGGCGGAGTGTTCATTGATGCCGAAATCGGAAGTCTTGTCAATCGCGCCATTATCAAGGACATCAGCAACCGTCACCAGACGGTCATAATTATCCACAAAATCCTTGAAAGCTACAGCACCCTCAAAACCCACGAACGCGGAAGACAGAGTGAACAGGGTATCAAGATCCGCGCCTTCTTCCAGAAGGCTAGCCTCTGCGAGACACTCGTTCAAGCGATCCCAGGACCGGCGAGAAGGATAGACCTTGTTGGGCTCAAAATCGCCAGTATGCTCCAGGTGGTTGCGGTTCTGATTAATGAAGTCCCACACGATCTCGTTGACGTTTTCCTTCGCCCAGGTGAGCCAGTCCTCAATTGAGGGCTCCACGTCGAACACGGTCCAGCGGTCAAGCTCGGCGGGGTCCATTTCGCCCACCTGATATTGCGCTCCATGCTCGCCACCGTTGACGGCAGCGAAAATCAGGGTGTCAGGATGGAGCGTGAAACCAGCCAGCTTGCGGCTATCGGTCAACTCAAAGATGCCCTGACGAACCTCGGGGGTTGCACGGTCAACTTCATCGAGAAACAGCACGACGGGCTCGCGGCAAGCGGTGAGATACCACTCGGGCGGGTTCCACCGGGTGCAATCACCATCGGTGGAAGGCAGACCCAGAAGATCACCCTCGGTCATTTGGGAAGCACGACGCTCTACCACCGGAAGTCCAATGACCTCGGCTAGTTGGTAGACAACGCAGGACTTGCCAATGCCATGCCGACCACGCAGCAGAACAGGTTTACGGACACGCGCCACGTGGGGGGCGACAGAAACAAAGGTTTTAAAATCAACAGCCATCAGGCAAATACTCCGCTAGGTTCGTTCTTTCTTAGTTACTTACAGTAATTAGACGTTAAAAAGGCGTTTTTATTCAAAGATAATCGAAAATAATTCAAATTAATTTTAGTACGGTTCATCGACCGTTGCGTGCTGTCCATCGATCCAGCCAGCCGGGATTGTCGCCTGCGAACCACTGCCATTCAGCACTTCGTAACCAGTATCCCAAAACCTATCGTAATTGTCTTCTTCCCCGGTGTACTCGACTTCTTTGGGGATGCGTACACCCTCTGTCTCGGTCGGCTTGCCTACGTCCTGGACGACTACGACCGTTTCTGACCGATTGTGCTGATGTACCCGATCCCAATTGATTTTAGTGACGATCATGACACGCTCTGCGGATCCGTAGCGTTGTTCGCCGGTATCCGGGTCTGGCCAGTAACCATAGGACTGCTTCTTAATCAGCGTACCGACGCCAAAGCCGTGGGACTTCATGCGCTCCAGGAATTCACTGCGCCAGTTGGCAACGTCGCCAACCAATTCACTGTGCCAGTCCTTGCGGTCCTGACAGGTGCGCCGATTGTGATCCCAGCCGAAATTCTCTTGCCACTGTCCATGACGATTCTTGCACCACGTACATTGACGCTTTTGCTTGCGCTTGACTCCCGCAACCTTGGCACCCGTTGCCGGATTCAGCCCGGTGCGCTTCATGTACAGATCGCGGTAATAAGTCGATGCTGACTCACCGCTAGTAGCCTCCTGGTCAATTTCGCCCAGAGCGCCTTCTTTGAGTCTCTGGGTGTATGAGGGGCAGGTCCGTTTATTATGACCAGCACGGTAGCAAATTCGACAATGACGCATATGAAATCTCCGGGAGGGCTGTCTTTCTTTTCGTTACGTAGGTTAGACGCACCAGACAGGCGGTTTATTCAAGATAATTAGAGAAAAGTTGTCAAGAGGATGTCAAGGGTTCCAGGTACGATATCAGCGAGCGGTCAGCTAGCACGCGCTTTCCATCCACCCAGAACGCATAATTAATTATTTTCCGACCATCGCTGCGCTCAATAATATCCTCACCGAGATACAGCGCGGGCGAACTGCCAAAAGCACTCCAGGATTTCCCGATATAAAGTTCACCGACTTTCATTAATTATCTCCAGCGAGCCGCGCACCATCCAGCGATCATTCATTCGATGACCAGCACCCCAATAAACTTTTACTGAATCCCACGCTGTGCCCTGCCAGTGTTCATGTTCTTTCTCGCGGATTTCAATGACAAGCCCAGCACCCCGGTGGTGTCCCGGCATGCCCATGTCACGCAGTCTCACCAGATCACCGGGCTTCATTGATCACCTCCAGATAGTTCGAACCCAGAACGATCACCTTATCACCAGTCATCACAACAAAACCGTCTTGGTTACTAAACAAATCCCGCGATTCAACAATAACGCCGATCTTGCCTACACCAATGGGCTCTCCGTTTCCATACCCTTTAACTTTTGATCTCACAACTTTTACCAGATCACCGACCTTCACTGACTAGCTCCAATTTTAATTATCTCCAATGATGCTTCATCGTCCCGCACCGTGACCGCCTGTCCGGTGTTGTCAAATACTTTAAGCACACGGATCTTTTCATAGTCCGTTTTATACATAATGGTATCGATCACAATGCCAGTAAAATGTGTCTGCGCCCAATCAGTGCTAAGGTGCCACGACCATTTAATTAGATCACCGACCATCACAAAATCGCCCTCGTCAGCTTTCATTAATTAGCTCCAGGTACTCTGCCGATTCGAATACGGTTTCATCGTTATCGACCCAGCGCACGCCAAAGCATACACCCTTGGTCCCGCGCTCTTCGACAACAAGACCAGGAACACGATCATAGTCGCCTTTAAAAACTACCAGATCACCGACTTTCATTAATTATCTCCGCTTCATCACGATAAATAATTTGTTCGCCGTGATCGGGAAAAACAGCAATAGCGCAACTCCACCGACCTTGATAGCCCGGTTCCATAGCCATCAGTTTGACCACAACTCCAATTCCCGCATGGGGATGGCGCTTGTTTCTTACCAAGTCACCGACTTTCATTTCTGAATACATTATTTACTACCAGTCAATGGGATCGTTGA
>TARA_R110001583_G_scaffold24979_7_pt1 | contig 10683 bp, 8 predicted proteins | sample TARA_R110001583 | Tara Oceans TARA_R110001583 (sample SAMEA4398432) | marine metagenome | biome: Polar Biome; feature: [MES] marine water layer (ENVO:01000295) within the mesopelagic zone...; material: water (ENVO:00002006), including particulate matter (ENVO:01000060) such as...... | reverse complement strand
AGATAATTTTGTAATTCAAAATCATGACGATACAGATATTGAGTATACTGTTCAAGGTAGTTTAAATTTATCCTCATTTGAAGACACGTCACTTCAAAGTATAAACGAAACACAGTCACTACTTTCTGCTGTCACAGACCCTGTAGGAGCTGCAGCTAAATTTAAATTTATTGAGAGTGTAGCTGCAGCATCAGCTACCTGGACGACAACATTCTGGGGATATAGTAACCGCGCTGTGATAGATTTTTCCGGTGTTAGTTATAAAGCGACTGGATTCAGTGACAGTAATAACCTAATTTTAATTTCACCAAGACACGCAATAGGGGTATCACATTTTAGTGATGATCCAAAAGCTGATGATATTGCATATTTTTATGATCATACTACTGGTAATTCTGTATCTGCTACCATTTCTGCTGCAGCGGATGTGGCAGGGGGATTTGATTTAAGAGTTATAAGCTTTAATCGAGATATATCTACTGCTACAACATCTACCGGTGCTGCGGGGAATATTAAGCTATATAAACTTCCACGATTTGAGAACGAGGTACTATCGCATAAATACCCTGTAATAAATCAAGCAGGTAATTTTACGTTTAGTAATGATCATCACGCTGGTATAGGCACGCCACAATTAATTAACCAAACTTACCGACGTCGGAACTTTCAAGGAGAAATAATTTCGTTCGTAAACCAATATATAACGGTTGACTTAGGGCCGAAAGGAATGCCAGACTATCGTCTGACAAATGTTTCACCGAGTCTCTCCTCATATAACTTAAGTTTATCTGGTTTAGATGGTGGTGATAGTGGTGGGCCAATCTTTATACCGTATAGTAATGAACTACTTGTTACCGGGCTATGGCAAAATAAGGCGGGATCAACGGCCGGGCGGTCGGTCAACCTTGGTAGTACAAAGATTCAAAGCAATATTAGCGCCGGAATGGAGACAGTAGGAAATACATGGGGATATAAACTATCAACGGTTCGCTTAAGTTAACCGCGGTATAAATATATACAATGGGAGCATTGGTAAAGGCTAGCTTAAGCGCTTTGAAATCAGAATCTGCAGAAATTTGTCCTGTAGATTTAGAATTAGATCAATTCAAAAGAACATACTCTGGCGGCTTTGATTTTAATTTTATAACCGCATTATCTGGGATTCAAAGCTTTAAAAATTTAAATTTTACTAATTTTTACTTAACGGATGAATATGCGCTTGATAGGGTAACTACCTTTACAGGGGGTAGAGTAATACCTAAAAAAATATTTTCCACATTAAACTTTGCGGCGGACGCACCAGGATATCTAACATTTAATAAAGCAGATATAAGCAACTTTAGAAGAACTAACGACACTTATAATACACAGTATTATGGTTACCCCGGGGTGACCTCTGATATAAATAACGCAGATAATTTTGAAATCGAGTTAATAAACACGTATCAATGTAGAATTTCATACATAGTAAACAACTTTAAATTTTATCTAGTGGTTAGTGATGATGCAGAGGTGGATGGACTAAAAAAGATGTTATTTGTTGGTGAAAATAAAATTTCATTAGACGATACAAGATTAGAATATTCTATAGTAAAGGGTGGGCTGGATATAGGGACTGATTTTATAAGCTTCTTTTCTACTAAATTAATAAATCCCGGGTCGACTAGAACAAGTAAATATATCATTGAAAGTAATGGCACTACTTTAGTAGGGCAGAGTTTAGCTGGAGTTGCAAGAGCAAATGCATTTTACTTTACTGCTAGAGCTTTAAAGTTAGGAGGTGAGATCGATTTAAGTATACCGTCGCCTTATGATACATCCTTTGTTACATATAATGAAAATGGTTCAAAAATAAATACAGATAAAAGCGACTTTCATTTACCCTCTAATTATTTGCTCCATACTTCGTCAAATTCTACAAAACTTAAATTTGATGTTTTAAATTTAAAAAATATAGCTAATAACTTTGATGAATTTGTTTCATCTAATAACTTACTCTCTTCTAGTGATACTAACCCGTTATATGTAAAAGGATTAAGAAAGTACACTAGTATCTTTTCTGATATTGATAGTGAAAAGAATGAAGGATTAGCACTTAATTACGTTTACAATAATTTTAACGTTAGGGTTAAACAGGGGGATACGTACTTTACTACACCATCTTCTCTAAATCCATTCTCACAAATTAATATAAATGATACTAAGTTTGTTGATTCTGGGGCATTTAGCTTTACTCAGCCCTTCCTGTCAGATAGAGTCTATCAACTTGATGATGAAGATGGGGTAAAGAGTGAGAATGCAACCTACCTATGTACTTGGCTCTCCGGAGGTATAGGAAAGCGTGGTGTTTGGGTAGATCGTTATTTTTACCCCGACTTAGCCTCTAAAGAAGAAGCTCTCTCTTCTAACGACACCGCGTGGGCGGTGACATATGATTCTTTAGTAGAGGATCTTATAAGAAATAATAGTAGTTTAACATCTTCAATAAAGAAAAAACATATTTTTGATAAAAAGAGTGATTTAGTATTTGAAGCTAATAAAAGGTATCGTTACGAACGAATTAGTAAAGTAGAACTTGAAAGGAGAGAAACTATAAACTTCTGTGAGGGTGTTGTGCTTAGAGAGCAGGTAAACAATTACTTTAAGGTTATAAACGATAATGGTGGATTCGCATTAGGATTTAATATATTGAGTAATGCTGGTAATTTTACTATAAGATCAAGAAGAAATGAAATCGATGGAGGTTTTGAATTGAATAAAAAGGCCAATGGTGAGTTAGATTTTATTTTTAATCTTTTTGATAATTCACCAGAACCGCCTTCTGTACAGTCTATAGGTAAAACATTCTCTCTTAATCCTTATATTACTAATACAGTCTTTTTATCGTTTGATGCTATAAGAGGTATTTGTAAGCTGTATATAAACTCTGAAGTTGTGTATGCTTTTAGTATGAAGGCATATCAGATGTTAAACAAGATGATTTTGTTTGGTATAATAGAGATAATCGGTAATGGTGGGTTAGTAGAAAATGTAGTAAGCGTTAATCAAGAAGATAGTATATATATTGATGATATATATCTAACAACTTCTCCATTATCTGAAGAAGAAGAAATAGCAGCAGTGTTTATGCAAAATCTAAATGAAATACAAGATATAACAATATCTCTTCCTTGTGGTCAGCGCAACCTAACAGATACAATAACCACAATAAATTCTATAGGAACTAATTTAAAGCACAGAAGCAATGTAGTTGATATAAATGTAAAAAATTTAAATATACAAGACAGTAGCATTACAGAAGAAGTTAAAACTATGATTCTTAATAATATTACATCTTCGTTACCTGAAACTACCACTATTAATGATGTTAACTTTATAAATTACAAATGATATCTTATTTTAAATATACTTCAGGTGAATCGTTTACTTTAAGTGGTGGAGATTATACAGGACTTTTTAATGTTGTAAATGGTAGAGCCTTTTCCGGCAAATCGCTTACACCAGCCTCAACACCTCTAAGTTCCAAAGGTACTTTTATAGGTAATGCATTTTTAGCAGAAAAGGAATTTGATAGAACTGTACAAGTACCGAGATTTAATGAAATTATTACAAAGCCTCATATATCACCAAAAGATATTATTGACCAGTCGTTTATAAATACTAACCTAGATATATTAAACGACAACAACTTAAACTTATATGCATTAAACATTGTCTCTAATCCTGAAATTATTAATTTTCAATCCAACAATATGGATGGTGATAGTTTCCTATTAGCATTATCCAGTTTAAGTGAATCGGATACCAATGACGTTAATCTGGCTAAACCCAATCTAAATGCTATAAATGTGTTGCCGTTTTCATCTATAGTACTGCAGTCTGACGGAATAGTGAAGGCAGCTAATGATGTGCCAAGTAAGTTAAGAGGACTCTCAGCATTAGATACAACTAAAAGCTCTACCATAGTAGTAAACAGAGACCAGACTTTTAATTATTTTACTGTTACGCCAACTGCAACTTTAGCCTTTTCCGGCAGCTTTGCGAAAAATAGCCCCTTTACCTATAGAGAAAATATTAGTGAGGTTATACCACCGAATACTACATTAACTTATGACAATAACACGGATACGTTATATAACCTAGGTAAAGATCTACGTACCGGTGCGGATAGTTTAATAGGGTACGATTTTAGTTTTTATAATACCTGCGGTGAGTGGAAAATTAAAGATATCTTTAATTTTGATAAAGAAGTCATACAGGGTAATTTTAAAATTGGAAATGACCTCAAGGGTGCTTTAGTTGTATTAGATCCAGCTACAGGTAAGGTAGGCATAGAGCTTACTAATAAATACTCAAATCAATTTTACGGTACTATAAGCCCGCTTACTAATAACGAAACTATAATCGATTTCGATATAAGAGATACTGATGATTCTGTATTAGTTTTAACTAACCCGCTGACACCATTGTCAGAAACCGTGGGAGTTATAAACAATGGGCAGTTAACCCGGGAGGACCGAACTTTTAACCCATTTAACGTATATCATGTAGATTCGGACTTGGTTGAAGACTTTAAACTTGGTTTAAATTTAGCGCCTAGTATAGTTAGAAGGTACGAGCCTAATAGTTTATTTTATAAGTCTTCAGACATAACAACCACTATTAGGTTTTCAGAGAACGACTCTAATATGTTTATACTTCAAGATAAAGGGTCGGCTACAACGAGATTTATAAGTAACCCACAGTACCCTGCTGGATTTTTAAGTACAGCTAACTTACAGTTTTTACCGAATTCGTATTTCGGGTTTCTTGAAGAGCGATTTGGCCATAGTAGAACGGCCTGGAATAGTAATGGTCTACCTTCTAACTATTTTAATTATATTAATTTTTTAATGGAAGAGAATAACGGTAATGTTTATTACCTGTTACAAAATATAGGTCGTTTATATCTGTCTAAATCTACTAAGTTAATATACGATAATATTTTACCTTTAGATTTAGCAAATACATATGATAGAGAGTTAGGATGTGAATCGAGTTTAGGAATCTCACTGAATAGTGAAATGGAATCTATTTTAAAGGATACATTAAAAATTTACGTGAACCTAGCATTAATAGTAACCGGTAGTTCTATAGAAGGGGTCCCTATACTTGGTAAATTTACATCGTACCCAAATATTAATTTAGATTTTAGAGATTTTGAATTTCATGAAAATGAAGAAATTAATTATAATGTAGTATCTCGCGTATTTGATAGTTTATATACCCTTCAAAAGAACGTACTAGATAGTATTTTGAATAACTAGAATAAATAATAATATGTCAGCTAGCTTACAAAATGAATTTATATCAGACACGTATACGTCGTTGCTTCATTTAAGCGGTGGTGGTCTTTATGCGAACCCACCTAAAAGAGATGTTTATGATGGATCTGGTAATGCTACCGGATTTACTTTAAGTGGTACAAAAGTAATAGCTAATAATGTCGAGCTCCCAGAGCAGCATGTTGGCACTAGTGATTTTAACGACAATAAAATCACTAGGTTAATTGATATGTTTTTCCCGGTTGGATCTATTCAGATGACAATAGATAATGTCAATCCCGAGGATCGAATTCCAGGTACTACATGGGTACCAGTTGCTGCGGGGAGATTTGTGGTTGGAGTAGGAGCCGGTGGAGATGAGACCGAAGAGACGGATCCACCTACTAACCCGAGTAATAGTTACACACCATATGTCCCGGGACTTAATATTGGAGGTATGGGGCCCCGCCATGATGGGTTCTCCTCTGTGGTTTCATTAGTTACAGACCAACTTCCATCGCATACACATGTTCCGGCACAGAATCCCGATGGGTTTGGTAACGTTGTAACTTGGACATCTGCAGAAGAGTTTATTGGGCCTATAGATCAAGCGGTTCCTAATACAGGGACCGACTCAGTGCAACCAATTTATGCGTTTCCTGCTACACAACCAATAGCACAAACACTCAACTCGGTTGGTAAGAACCAGGCGTTTAGTATATCTCCTGTAAGTTATGGAGCTTATATATGGAAAAGAACACAATAATTTAAAAAAATGGCGGACGTAAATATAGTAAAATTAAAAGTAAGACGAGGTACTCTCGAACAGCTGAGGTCTATTGTACTCGATCAAGGTGAGTTAGGATACACTCTCGATACTAGACGATTGTATGTTGGTGACGGTGCGACCGTAGGAGCAAGAGCAGTAAGTAATTTAAACGTTGGACCATTTAATTTAGATGCTAGTTTAGGTACTGTAGAAGGGCTCGAAGTAGGTGATATAGGATACGCGGGTAATAAATTATATATATTATCAGGCTCTAACTATGATACTACGCTTTCTGGGTTTGCATATGTGGGAAATGTACCAGGATCAACTTTAGACTTTGGAGCGAGTAATACTTTAATAGTAGCTAAGAGTTCTTTAGATACGAGTGAATTTGCTAGCGCTATATTTGGTGATGGTATTGCAAAAGTAGGTGATACTATTGCGGTGGATTCGAGTACAGTTTTCTTTGAAATATCTTCCGAAAAGATTAGTGTTAAACAGAATGTAATCGGTGAGAGAGAAATTCTTAATACAGCTCTCTCTAGCGGTCTCTCTGGTGGAAACGGAGAGCCAATCGTAATAACAGCAGACACTGGTCAATTTCAATTTAACCCTAATGGAGTTTTACAATTAAAAGGCACAGGTACGAAGAATGTTATGTTTTCTAGTTTCGATCCTTATTCTATAGGCGCTGGGTTACAATTAAATAGCGGTACAGAGCAATTAGAAGCTTTATTTCAACAAGTAGATACTTCTCTAACTCTGTCCAATAGTGGTGTTCTTTCTATAGCTAATGGATTTACGACTAACATTAATGCTATGTCTGGTAATGAGTTTCCATTCTTAAACATATCTAACGGTATTATTAATGGAATGGCAAGTTCTATTTATGATGTTGTAACAGCTACCGGTCTATCAGGTGCTAGTTCTGGAAACGATGTGCCTATAGGAACCATATTACCTCATGCTCGTGCCTTTACAGTTATTCCTGATGGCTACTTACTTTGTGATGGTAACATATATTCTTCTACTGTAGATTCGAATTATAGAGAATTATATGATGTTATTGGTAATAGGTATGACACAACTAATGGATATCCATCACCAGGTGGAAACTTCTTTAGGGTGCCTCAGCTAACCGGTGGTAATGTACTACTATATGGTTCAGATGCAGGTGCTCCGGATTCTACAACATACTACTTAAGCGGTGCTACAACAGACAATGGTACTGCTTCACTAAGTGCGCAAGGATTTAATTTTATTATTAGGTACACTACAGTGGAAGGTAATAATAACCTGTTTAATGGAGCTCCAAACCAAGTATCGAGAGGATATCAAGGAATGTACGACCAGAAGGTGTATGAAGCTAGAGATTGTAACGGTGCCACCACAAGGTTAAGCTCAGCAGGATTTATAAGGTTTGCATTATCTGGAGCAGCCAGAAATGACTGTAACGAGCCTTTTGATAGGTTTGCAATTCCTGTATACAACTGGTAAATTAAATATATAAGACAATGGGTATCGAAATTCTAGAAAACACATTATTAAGACTCCTAGTTAGGAGAGGGACCGACTATGATAGACTACAAATTACACTAGATAGTGGGGAAATCGGCTATACATCAGATACCAAAAGGCTGTTTATCGGTGATGGTACAACAGTAGGTGGTAACTTAATAGGAAACAAATATAAAGGTAGAGCTGTAAACCTAACAACCCTGGCACCGGTGGAGATTGGTGACTATGCATACGATACAGACAATTACTGCTATTTTGTATGTATATCTGGAACAGGGACACAGGGTACAGATTGGTTACAGGTCGCGACTAATAATAGCGCTGGAAATGAAACTATAACAGTAGATGTTTCTGCTGGGGTCACAGTTGGCACATTATCCGCTGGTAATTTTTCTGCAGATGCTTTCGGTGTAGGGTTAACCTTAGATAATTCAAATCGTATGACTCTTAGTAGTGCTATACAAACTGATACTATCATTCAACAATCTACTGATGCTGCTGATTACTTTACTTTACCTTCAAAATTAAAAATTAATAAAATCGATTATACATTCCCCGGAGGCGCGCCATCAAGCAACACCTTCTTAGAATCTAACGCTGCCGGTGATCTTAAATGGAGTTATCCTAATATTATAACATCCGGGGTAGCACCAACTACAGCAGCTTTAATTCCTGTGGGTACTATAGTGCCTTATATATCTACTGCTGGTAATTCACACTTCCCAAATGGGTGGTTACCGTGTGATGGTAGAGAGGTAAACAACTCTGATTATCCGGATTTATCAGCAATTATTGGCGGTCCCCTCTCCGGAGTCTATGGCGGGACAATTTCTAGCTTTAAAGTACCTAATTTTACAAGTAAGGGATTATATGGATCTGATGATCCGTTTAACAGTACATTATATAATGTACCATCTTCTACTAGTACTTCATCGTTATTGTCTGCAACCGGTACATTGTTTATAATAAAGGCAGTTGGCGGTGTAACTAGCCCAACATTTACAATTAGTAAGAACCTATCTGCATTTGTAAACAACGAAAACATTACCGGTACAGTATTTAACCCACTAAGCGGTGATTTTAAAATTCAACGACCGATACCAGGTATATGTGTTCTCACTACACCTGGTACATTTGCAAGCGGGTTTCAAATGCCTGGTGGAATTGAGTTTGTTAAATTTTATGTTACAGGAACTGGTGCAACCGGTGGTAATAAAACTGGCGGAGCAGCGTCAACAGTAACCGGTTATTTATCAGCACCAGCTGGAACTGTTTTTAGTGTTACTGTTGGAGCTAACCCAACAGGTATTAACACTAACGGGAACCAAAGCTTAATAAGCCAGGGGGGCAGTAACCTTGCTGTTTCAAACGGAGGCCGGACGTCCCCGGGTTCAACACCGTTACACGGAGAAGGGACTATTAATACAGGTAGTCAATATGTAGCAACAGGGCACGTATTAACAGGTGGTTACGGTGGGATAGTTAACGTTGATGCATGTCATAATGGTGTTGGAGCTGCCTCGTATTGGGGAGCTGCACCGGCTCCTGGTGCTGGTGGTGGTGGTGAAAACGGAAACGGACCACCGGTATACTGCATCGGCCCCGGTATGGTGAAATTCGAGTGGTCCTAGTTGATAAAACTGCATATACACATAAATTTGTATATGGCTGATGAAGTAATAGTAGAAGGATTAGATTACTGCGATTTTTTAGCTCTTAAAAAGATTCTAAAGTCGCATGCATCCTTTTCAGTAGACCAAACAACAGAAATCGAAGAAACAAAAATACTTTTAGATAAGATTGAAGAAATAATACAGGTATTTAAAGAATAAATACTTGTATGAAGGCAAGTTATCAGAGAGGAGGGGCGTTTTGCGAAGAATTCTCTGATTTTGTCTTATATGACGATGAGCTTGATAGTATACTAGTTAATGTTCATGAAGACTACTTTGGTACTGTGTTTAGAGAATTGAGAAAGCTTGGATATATTTTAATCTTTAAAACCAAATTAGCCGCAACTAATTCTTTAACCTGTACTTTTATAAGAGGTTGAGTAATTAAATATAATTACATGGCTTTTCCTAGTGACATTACTTTGCCAAATGACGCAAGATATTATTCTTTTATTGAAACTAAAAGAAAATATAATTCGAATTACGATATAGTATGGTCTTTTCAGTATAAACTACCTTCAAGAACGGTTCAATATGCTTTAAGCAATATAGAGCAACCAGACTACCAGGTAGGGTTTTCTACTTTTTTAACTACGTTATCTTCTCCTATCTCAGCGTTACCAGGCCAATATCTAGGAGACTCTGACCCTGCATGGATTTTATCCGGTGGGAAACTAACAACAGAAGATAGTCAATCCCTCCTAACAGAAGATGGACAATATATTGAAATCGGTTCTCGAGAACTAAGCGGTACTCTAATTAAGATAGCGTTTGATACAACAGGATATTACGCAGTTAGTGGGCGTGATAGTAGAACGGGTGTAGATGTAATTGACAGAAAAAGAGAATCTGTTATATTAAGAGATTATAATCATAATGTAGTCTATAATGAGCACCTCTCTTCTATATCTACATCTTTTAGTGCTCTTTCTACTGAGACGTTTAGAACCTTGAGATTTAGATATGTAAACCTAGGTCAAAAGCTCTTTATTGATTATCATGATTCAGACACTACAGCATACACTACACTAACAGCAATCGATTTAGGGTTTAGACTAGAAAATTATAGTAATTTAGATAATATCTATTGTGGGTTCTCCTTTTCGACTCCAGTATCTACAACTGCAGTTGATTTAAGTGCTAGAGAATTTTATATAAGAAACTTTCATATTGAAGGGTATGAAGGGTATTCTGTATTAACTGAAACAGTTACTAGTGCAGAAATTCCAGTTAATCCTAATTTAACTATTTCTACTGTTAGTAATATAACAGCTAGAGATATACAACCCAGTAACTATTGCGATTACTGCAATACTTGTGTGTAAATATGCCTCATGATACTAAAACCGGTTTGGAGAACTGCAAAGATAACTCGAGTACTGCAGTACAGTATGAGTATAGCTGTGAGCATGATTGGATT
>TARA_R110001583_G_scaffold57174_1_pt1 | contig 10689 bp, 11 predicted proteins | sample TARA_R110001583 | Tara Oceans TARA_R110001583 (sample SAMEA4398432) | marine metagenome | biome: Polar Biome; feature: [MES] marine water layer (ENVO:01000295) within the mesopelagic zone...; material: water (ENVO:00002006), including particulate matter (ENVO:01000060) such as...... | reverse complement strand
GAGAGAGAAAACTCAATCACGATGACGTTTCCAAGAATATATAAAATAAAGGTACCCGGGTTGAGATATGTTAGGTGGGCTTACCTAGCTAACGCTGCATTTAACCTTGTCGGTTCAAGAAGAATTCAAAAAGGGACGGCTAATAAACCGTACGCAGGGGGTGACCGGACTTCCGGTGGTGCCGATAAACCCGGGGAAGAAGAAGAAGTAGACAAAATTGTACCAGAAGGATACGCTGTATCTCTAACGTTTAATTCATTAACGATAGAATCAGCTAACTTTATAACAGACGCAGACATGTAATGAGCTTAACAGGAAAATTAGGAAAATATCAAAATGAAATTACAGCATTATCTGCTGTTAATCTTGGTCGATATGAAAATATTTTTAAAGTATATACCGAGCCGGCTAACGGTAAGCAGTTTTACTTTTATAATATTTTAAATAAGATAGAGTTTCCAAAAAATTTAGACAGTGAGTACTTTGGGTTACACACTGTTACAGGTAGGCTACCATTAACCACAGTATCACATGAAATATACGGTAATATTCACCAATGGTGGGTGATATATTTAAATAATATTGATATATTAAAGAATAAATTCTACGTCGATGCAGGAGTGCAATTAAAATTTATTAAGCCTAGTTATCTAGGATTTATATATAGAGAAATGACAAATGCTACGATATTTGGTAACCAACATTATTAATCATGAAGGATGGTGAGCTAGAGTATAAGATTAATAACGCAAAATATATAGCTAAATTTACTCTTAAGACTAAAGATTCAGAGGATCAAGGAGAGGTGAATTTTTCTAGATCTGCTATTAGAGGTATGGATATAGAAGAAAACTTTCTAGAGCCCTTTACTAATGGAAATATATATTTAAACAACCCTGCTGATTTTATTGAAGACGGTCGATTAGTTCGTGGTGATGGAGGAGATGAACTTACTGTAAAGTTCGAACCTGTAAGTAAACCTGAAGGTGAAGGGGCTAAGGATGTTCGAACACAGCCTCTAGAATACAGGTTTACTATATCAAGTGAAATTAATAGTACATCAAAAACAGACCGACTAAACAACTTCAAGACTTATAGGCTTATAGACTCTAGCTACGCTAAGCTGAATGAGGAGATACCGTATGGACAAAGATTTAGAGGTAATGTAGGGGCTATAATTCGTAGTATATTGGAAGACAAACTAGGTCCAAAGATGGTAGCTTCGGTGACAAGCCCACATCATGGGCCGGGAATGGGTGGTGAAGGCGGATCATGGGAGTTTGGAGATCATGACGTTAATTTTTTTCCGGAGCATATCTTACCGCCGGAGACCTTTAGATATTCTGACCTTTTAAAATATTTACTTAAAATAAACTTTAAGAAGGTAGGTAAAACTTATGTTAGACTGTTTCTTAATTGGGACCGAGAGGCTGGAAGGTTTCAGTATAGACCTCTACATGAACTTTTTATAGGTTATAAGGAAAATTTAATAGAGGGGTTTCTAGCTAATGATTTAGGGTCTGAGCTGCAATTCGTTAATGATAATAATCCGGTAACTGCCTTAGAAGATGCACCTACGAACGCCTATAACGCACCTCTACTGAATACTGATTTATCAACGCCTATGTTAATATACACTAATGCGTATATACAAAATTTAAAAATGTCAAATTATGACCCGGTGTTAGGGGAGCATACAATAAAAATTATAAGAGTTAGAGAGGTAAAAAAGGAATGGCAGAAGCTTTTTGTTAACCCTTTTGGCTACGTAGGTGGAAGAGCTCAGCCATGGTTAATACTAAATTCGGCTAAAACCAGTGGGCTGTTTAGAAGCATTGGTTTTCCGTGGAACCCCATTGTATCTCCAAAGCTGGCAGAAGCAGAACTAACTACAAACATGACATTTTTTAACTTACAACTATCGTTTGAAACTCTGGGCAACACCGGGAGGATGCCAGGAAAGTTTATCGACGTATCTGCATCACGTCCGCAAAAAGAGGAAAATGACGCGCTTAACCCCTTTGATAAAGAAATTGTCGATCATAGAACGGACGCAAAGTTGCTCGGTACCTGGTTTATAACAAAAGTAAGACATGAATTTAGTGCCTCGAAAGTAGATAACTACACTAATACACTTCAATGTATAAAACCTCATATAGGACCAGATCAAAAACTTTACCCCACTGAGTGTTAATAAAAAATGGCTGCTGCATATACAAATTTTAATCCAGTTCCCGGTGACCCGGGGCAATCTGATCATTCGGGAACCCCGGGGACCTCACAGCCTGGTGATCCGGAGTATTACGAACAACAAAAGCCCGAGGTTTCATTTACAAAGAAAGTAGAAATTTTAAGGGCATTATTAGTTACTGCAAAACAATATAACCAAGAATATACTGGTTCGGGAGGAATAGAAGTTAAAAACGGTGAAACTCCATTTATAGGAATGGGTGCACAAAATCAAACTAGGCTAACTACCGGTAGTGAAGTTAAGCCTATCGATAGAGAGATGATGGAGAGCTTTAAAAAACTCTTCCAATTAGGTAAGGATAACGCGAAAAAATTTCCGGATGTTCTTGATGACGCGTTTGGAGAAGGGGGAGATGTATTAGATGCTTACTCCGTGTTATACTATCTGTCTCAGTGGCGTACTACCCCGCTTAGTAATTATAAGGATCTAGATCTTGATGCTTATAATAGAGTGTGGACGCCCGGACCGGATATTATGGGTGTAAATGCTAACGTCGCGCCTACAAATTCTTCCACACCTGTTTTTAAAGGAGTGGCGGCTGATGTGCCTGACGTAACTTTAAATAAGTGCCCGAGTATATTAATTAAATTACTAGCTACTGGAAAAGGAAGCTCACAGGGGTTATTTAGCTCTAATATTAGTAGCGCAATTGCGGAAAACACTCTACCGTTTATAGATAAGCGAAATGATCAGCGAATAGAACAAGAGCCGGAAGCGGGGTGGAATAAGGTGAACCCTGTACACGGTAATCTAATGGTTAAGGATATAGAAAAAAATGAGATTCAGAAAGGTGTTGCGCAAGATATACTCGATGAGATAGAAAACTATCTCGGTGATAAGCCGTTTCAACTATACTTGTTTAGAAAGTTTATTAACTACTTTAACCCCGCTATAAATAACTGCTGGTCATGGGGTGATTATGTTGTTAGAGAAGTATCTTATATGAAACAGACTTTCGAAGACGTGCCAAAGCAGTATCAAAACCTACCACCAGAGATGCAAAAAGCAAAACAAAATGGAACCGGAACCGAGATTATCGAGAAAAAGAAAGCGAAAGTTGCAACCGATATGTTTGGTCATACTTTTGACAGCGTAGAGAGTGTGTCATCGGATATTATTGGAAGACGGTCCTTTGAGCTCCGCACATCTGGAGGTGACGGTCCTCAAAATAAAAAGTTTAAGCTATATACTGTTAAGGGAGAGCTCGGGAGTGGAATAGATCCTGAAGCGGATGAGATGACGGGGTGTGAAACCTCGGATGAATAAAATTAAACGTCGCCGTTTTCGTCAATTTTTTTATCTTCGTAAAGACCTACTAACGTTCTGTAATATTCTTGCTTACAGCATTCTAATGCACCGATCATTGCATTATAATTTGCGTAATTTTCTCCCCACGCTCTAATATAATTATCCATAAAAACGGTAATTAAATAATTTAACTCACCTGCGTTTTTAGGTATAAAATTTAATCCGGATACTTCAAGTGCATCCCCCACTTCTTCTCTTTGTTCTGGTTTAATGTAAGGCATTTTCTAAATTGACTAAGCATGCAAAAGCATTGATCTCTTTATCAACAACAAATGCACTTTTATAGAGGTGATCAGCAATAGTTGCTATAAACGCTTTCTTTTTTATATCATCTAAACTCGATCTATAGATATAGTCAAGAAAATTAGCTAATAACGTGTCGTAGTCACCTTGAAATCTATCTTCATTTTCAATAAGATACCTTCTCGCGTCAAGAGATTTATTAGAGACTACTTTTTTAAAAACCGCTTCGAGCAACTCGTTATCACCAGTAACGCTAACAATACACAGCTCTGAATCAATAATGTTTTTTTGGAGCTCGTTAATTGTTTTCCGTAAATCGGGGAAGTGACGTTTGACAAGGTGTACGAACTTCTTTTTCTGTTCTTCCGAGACATTAATTTTTTCATATTTAAGTATATTGTAACACCGTTTAACTGCTAATTGAACTACCGGTTTAATATCTAGTGATTGACAGCGTGATTGCACCGCAGGTATAATTTTATGTTTGTAGTTTGCTGTAAGAATAAACCTGCAGTACTTAGCATAAGTCTCCATTGTATTACGTAAAGCCGCCTGAGCTTGTGTTGTGAGACCATCTGCTTCATCTAGGATGATTACCTTTACCTTACCATCAAAAGACTTAGTTTGTGCAAAATTTGTAATATTGTGTCTAATAGTATCGATGCCAGACTCGTCAGAAGCGTTAATATAAAGATAATTACATCCCAACACATCATTAACAATAATTCTAGCCAAGGTAGTTTTACCAGTACCAGGATTACCAACAAACAACAAATTAGGAATTTCATCTTTATATTCTTCTACCTGTTTTAATGTTCTTTCATCTAGAATAATATCATCTAGAGTAGCCGGTCGGTATTTTTCAACCCAAATTTTATCAAAATCTACCATAATTACTTACCGGATGATCCAAAGCCTTTTTCACCACGATTAGATTGTACGACGGTTCCTTCTGAAACCTCAACATTATAATTCTTATAAACTACAAACTGCGCAATCCGATCACCAGCTTCGACTTTATAATCCTTGTCAGTATTATTATATAATTTAACTCCGGCATCGCCACGATAACCTTGATCAATAATCCCCGGATGGGGGACAATCCCATGTTTAAATCCTAAACCAGATCTCCCTTCAACCTTAACCCAAAACCCGGGTTCAATATATGCGAACGTTAATCCAACATTAACAACAGCAGAACCACGAGCCGGTATAACTCTATCTTCTACTGAAGTTACATCAAATCCTGTGTCGTTTTCATCATTTTTTGAAGGAATAACTGCGTATATATTTGTCTTTTGAAATTTTACTTGTACATTACCCATACATTAATAATAATATACATTGTAAAAATTTCAAGTAAAGATTAAATATGTATATGGCAGAAGAACTCGATGAAGCTGTTAGTGATATTATAACTCAATTAAAGCAGAGTAACAAGGTCGCTAAAACGCCTATAGAAGAGAGTATTCTTAATAAAGAAGACTTAGAGGATTTTATTATACAAAATTCAGGTAAGCTTATTAAAAAGTCCCTTAGTATCGTTGATAATGTAAATGATTATATTTCATCTGCACCGGAAAACAGAGATGTGGCAGCATTAGCGGAATTAATTAAAGCCTCCTCTTCTGCTATTGAAACTTTAAATAAGCTCCACACATCAAAGGAGAGAAACGTAACACAAGTTGCTGTAAAGCAGATGGACGTTGATAGTAAGGAGAGGTTAAATATTGTCGATAATCAAACTAAGATGTTACTATCGAGAGATGATATAATGAAAGCTCTTGTAGATAGAGACGACGATATAATCGACGTTTAATACATGCTAGGACCCTTTTTCAGGTCTGACAAGTACTGCAATGTATAAGATGCTGCGGCCTGTGAAGGTGTAGCAGGATCAGACGGAATGGCCGTATTTTGCTTCGGAAGTGATCTTTCAGTCGGTGATAACGCAGTACCAACATGGTCTTCAGTCCCGGTAGTTCCACGCGCTGTCTGATTTTGAATATTATTAGGATCTTCTTCTGCTTCTTCAGGTTTAATTACTACCTTATCATTACGATACATTGCATCCGGAATAGGTAACAAATTAGGAGCATATTGAATAGCTTGTCCTAACTCACCCGGAACAGACACATGATGTGTATATCTACCGCCGCCGGAATCAAGTGCGAGATTTAATACAACGTGCAACGATGATGTTTCTGCATTAGCAGGAAAACGAGACGGACTAGTATCTTTAATACCGGTGACTCTGATATGTAACCCAGAATCGATCATATTATTAATAAGCTCTTTTGTATTATTTCCTAAAGCTTTATAACACTCTGCCGATTTAAAGTCATCATTAAACTTAAAAACATCACCTGCAAGAAAACCTCCTCGCTCATAACGCCTCATATAAGATTCATGTAACTTAACAAACTTTTTACCTGCCATAATATTATTTATGCAACCTTGCAAATAATCACACGGTATCGAGTAACTTAATCTCTAAGAAATTCGGCTATCGTATGAAATGCTGTAAACACTTCAGTATCATCTTCTATAGCAAGTCCTAAGACTTCTTCGATTTCAAAAGAGTGTGTCGTGTGTACGCTTTTTTGAATTTCCCATCTACCATCCTTAACATATACCCGTCCTTGTCTCGGGTTGGGGAGATTTAATCTCGAATAGACTTCTGCTTTGAGAGCTGATACTAACTCTTGAGGGGTTATATCTACAACAATATCAGTTTTACCTTTAACACGCATACTTAATTATATTATAGTTCCTTAAATTCGATTTACCACTGAGGTATTAAATATTATTAATGCCGTTAATTAAAATACCCGAGCTTTCGATAGGCGCGCTGGGAGACGCGAGCCTAGACAACGACTACATGTATAAAGATCTGTTTTTAGATCTAGAGTTTGCTGTCTATTATAACAAGCAGCTTAAAACGAGAGAGCAATTAAAAGACATACAAGGGTTATTTGACTTAGAGTCAGTTAAAAATAGTATTTCAAATGCATTTTTAACGTCACCGGGTCAGAAGATTTTAAATCCGTTATTTGGCATCGATCTAAGAAGCCACTTATTTGAACAAGTATCAGTGTTTGAGGAAGAATCAATAAGAAATGCTATAGAAGACAAGTTACCAAAACACGAACCGAGAATCCAACTACAGAGTGTCCGTGTCGATGCTAGACCGGATTTAAACCGGTTTGATGTTTTCTTGCAAATAAATGTACCTTCACTAAATGCCTATGGTATAACTCTTGAAGGTCGCTTAAATAATGAAGGATATTATACAGTTTAGTCATGCCTAATAACGAACAAGATAACAAATTTTTAGATTTTAACTTACCACAGGATGCGTATGTGGCGTTTGACGCTACTACCTTAAAGGATTTTATTATACAGCGTCTTAATGAGAACGAAAAGTTTACAGATCAGAATTATGAAGGAAGTAACCTAGCAGCTATTATCGATATAATAGCTTATTCTTACCATGTGCTTCTTTTTTACTTAAACAACACAGCGTCAGAAGTTGATTTTAACCAAGCTACTTTATATGAAAATATGAATAGAATAGTTAAGCTTATTGGTTATAAACCAACAGGTAAACAAACTTCTATTGTTCCTATTAATGCAGAAGCGAGCAGTGATTTAGCAAAGGGTAGTTACACAATAAGAAAATACAGTTATTTTTTAGCGGACTCTAATACACAATATACGTTTAATAAGGACTACTCGTTTGATAAAACTCTCGGACCAACAGAAGGCACAGAATCAATTAAAACATTAAACGATAGCGTTGTGCTGTATCAAGGAACCATAAATGAGTATCCGGATTATAGTGCACAGGGCATCGATTTCGAGACTGTTCCAATAGTAATTGATAATATTACTGATAGTTCAGATACGCGTTTTGTCGCGGATAATACAATAAGTGTTTACGTAAGAGAGGTTGCATCAAATACATATTACGAATATAGAGAAGTAGATAGCTTGTACTTAACGAAATCTACTGATAGGGTATTTGAAAAGAGATTAAACGAAAATGGATTTTTTGAAATCAAATTCGGTGATAGTTCTTTTGGTAGAAAATTAGAACGAGGTGACATTGTGTGTATAAACTATTTGTTATCTGATAATAATAAAGGTATTATAAGTAAGAATACAATTAATGGTAATAAACTATTTGCCTATGACTCGGCAAGGTGGCGAGGAATATTTAATGACACTTATAATAATAAAGATGAGACAACTTTTATTAACAATCAAAACGGTTCGTTTTTAACTGTTAATAACCCGGTACCATCATCAACTCTAACTAGTGAAGAGACAGTTGATCAAATAAGGAAAAATGCATCTAAGCTCTTTTCTTCACAGCTTAGATTAGTTACCGGTGAAGATTATGAATTCTTTATAAGGAAAAATTTAACCAATGTTATTAACAGTGTTAAGGTAGTAGATAATAAGGAATATATTAATGGATACATTCAATATTTTTATGATATATGCGTTGACCCAAATAAAGTAAATCGGGTTATTTTAAATCAAGTAAACTTTGCAGATGCATGCGATTTTAATAATGTAAACGTTTTTGCGGTTCCTAATTTTATAATAACAGAGGATAATGCATATCCGCCGTTTTTAAGCACCTCTTTTAAGAATCTTATTGTTTCTGATACTGGAGATAGAAAAATGATATCTAATGATGTTGTTCCGCGAGATCCAATTTATATGGCGTTTGGATTAGGAATTAGCAACAACCCAACTCTTGATGTTAATATAATTGAGAATACTAAACTTTACCTCGTACGTGAAACCTCAAATAAAATTAGTAAATCTACTTTAACGGCTAAAACGGCTGCTATTATAAGAAAGCACTTTTTACCAGCTAATAACGAGTTAGGGCAAACTGTTAATTTAGCAAATATGGCTGGAGAGATATTATCTATAACAGGTGTAAAGAGGATATATACAAAAAATGAAAGAGACGGTTCTACATTTAACGGACTATCATTATTATCTTTTAATCCACAGTATCCGACAAGTGATATACAGTTAGTGAACCAAGATATATCTTTACCTTATTTTAAGTTTCCATACTTGTATAACACACAAACAATAGGTAATTATATAACTGTCATTGATGAGTAACGCGAGAACAAATTACGCTACTATTAGCACGGTAGATTATAGGGGACATCACGTACTATCCTCCTATAACTTACCAATTACACCTCTAACCTTTTTTGCTAACATACCCACCCAAACAGGTGACAAGTCTTTAACACTAAATAACACCAAAGTAACATTCGACTATAATGATGGTACTATAGAAGAAGCTACAGTACTGAGAACTACTTTATCCGGGAGTAATATTCTAAGCGGGTCGCACTCTTTTACATTTCCTGGGGTATACACAGTAAGAATGGTATTGAGAGATTGCAATAACAATGCTATTCTCGCCTCGCAGAATAAGGAGATTCAAATTGAAGACTACATAACAAATACATTTACAGTCGACTTCGCAGAATCTAATTTTACATTGTCAGCAGGTGAATATTCAGATCCTTTAACTATAAACTCACACTCACCTTTTTATCAAGATTTTCAAAATATTTATTTTTCTGTTTCAGGGACTAATTGCCCAAACTATTTTAATTTAAACGATAGTAAATATAATCAACTACAAAATTATTTTTCCTTCTATGAGAGACAATTTTTACCAAATCTAACCGGGTTTGAATATGTTGAAATTAAAAACGTTGCGTTATCCTCAGAAAACATATATGTTAAACTCAGCGGCGAGGAGCTCGTCACGTCTACAACAGATACTACTTCGTCTGTATTAGCTGGAACTTCAGGTACACAGATAGTTTACTTTAAAACGGAGCAACAAGATATTAACGATGCAGGATTAACTGACCCTGTTTATTTAAACTTGTATAAAGATAGAAGTAATATATTTTCTCGTGGGAAAAACAAATATTCAAATCATAACTTTTTAAATAACTTTACTGTAAGTCTCTCTTCTTCAGTGGGTAATACTTCTGTACAAACCCCGGATTATATTTCTATAACATCTAATGGACTAGACAATGAGGGTGAAGAGGTAAATACATTTAAATTAAGTCCGATACAATATAAGAACACTAACATTCCCTTTATATTAAAGCCAAAGAATGAAAATCAATTTACCATGAAGTCGCTTTCGGCTGGTGACTCGGGATCTAAACACTTTGGTATAGTTTTAACATGCAGCCCGTCATATTTACTACCAGCTAGTGGAGCAAACGGCACCGTCGCTAGTGATACATGTAATGATAATAATCAGATAAATACAGCGTATTACACTATTAGTAGCTTAAATGATACTTTGTCAGCTATCGGTACTGATTTTTGGTATCGCGGGGTCTTAAAATTTGATGATAGTTTAATAGCTGCAACAAGCGCAGTTGTTATGAATGTAACATTGAGCGCTAGAAACATTTATTTAAATCCTAGAACAAGTACAGAGCATTTCTTAACAGGTGGAGCTAATATAAGTCTGTATCCAAAAGATTATTATTCGTTATACAAAGTAAACGAAGATTTTGATTTTGAGCAGACAATTAAAGATTTAAGGTTTCAGGAAATATTATTAGATAAAAACGTCTTCTTCACAGATTTTATAGGATCTATTTTCGGAGGTGTTAGTAGTAATAATACCGCGCTCGGTAAAAAGCTCTATGAAAGTATTATAAACTTTGTACAAAATACAGCAGATGTTGATGTTTGTAATATTACGGCATTAGATGGAATGAGTAACTTGGTAAATAATAAAAATCTAATTTACAACAGCAATCACCCAGAAGAGATAAAGCGATTAATAAATCTATTAAGTATTCAAT
>TARA_R110001583_G_scaffold16307_9_pt1 | contig 10689 bp, 5 predicted proteins | sample TARA_R110001583 | Tara Oceans TARA_R110001583 (sample SAMEA4398432) | marine metagenome | biome: Polar Biome; feature: [MES] marine water layer (ENVO:01000295) within the mesopelagic zone...; material: water (ENVO:00002006), including particulate matter (ENVO:01000060) such as...... | reverse complement strand
CAAAATGTATGCAACTATTTACGTACCTTTGCACTCTTAATTTTTTTGATATGAGATTACACAGAAACCTATGTTTTACAGTTATTGACTCTATAAAGTTGATTTTTAATGAAGAAGAATATGCCGATAAAGTAGTTCAAAAAGCCCTAAAACGTGATGCTCGTTGGGGAGCCCGTGATCGTAAATTTATTGCTGAAACCATTTATGATATGGTTAGATGGAAACGCTTGTATAATGAAATTGCTGGGACTAAATATCACTATACTTCCGAAAATGTTTGGAAGAACTTTGCTGTTCTCGCTATATTAAAAGGTTATAAATTACCCGATTGGAATCAATTACAAGGAGTTCCTGAAAGAAGAATTAAAGGTAAATTTGATGAACTTCAAAACCAACGTGTTTTTAAAGAATCTATTCCTGATTGGATGGATGAATTAGGCGTAAAAGAATTAGGTGAAAAACATTGGGCTAAAGAAATTGAAGCTTTAAATATACAAGCTGAAGTTATTTTACGAACAAATACATTAAGAACGAATAAACTTTCACTTCAAAAAAAATTAGCCGAAGAAGGAATTGAAACAACAACCATTGTTGGCTATCCAGATGCTTTAAAATTGATAGAACGTGCTAACGTTTTTAAAACGGCGTGTTTTAAGGATGGATTATTTGAAGTGCAAGATGCTTCATCTCAATTAGTAGCTGCTTATTTAGATGTAAAACCCGGAATGCGAGTTATAGATACTTGTGCTGGTGCTGGTGGTAAAACGCTACATTTAGCAGCTTTAATGGAAAATAAAGGGAATATTATTGCAACCGATATTTATGAAAGTAAATTAAAAAAGCTGAAAATTAGAACTCGTAGAGCAGGCGTACATAATGTTACAACCAAAGAAATTGATTCTTTGAAAGTAATTAAAAAAATGAAAGGTACGGCAGACAGAGTTTTAATTGATGCGCCTTGCAGTGGAATTGGAGTTTTAAGAAGAAATCCTGATAGTAAGTGGAAATTACAACCTGAGTTTGTTGAAAATATTATTAAAACTCAAGAAGAAATTTTACAAAATTATTCTCAATTGGTTAAAGTTGGAGGTAAATTGGTTTATGCTACTTGCTCAATTTTACCTTCTGAAAATAAAAATCAGGTAAAAAAATTCTTAAAAAATAATGCAAATTGGGAAATATTAAAAGATCATAAAGTTTCTCCTTTTAAATCTGGTTTTGATGGCTTTTATATGGCTTTGTTAGAAAGAAAAAGTTAATTAAACCTGCATTGAAAATTTCAATCATATTTATATAAATAAGATAATAAAACACCAACATTTATTCTAATAAAAATCTTATTTTTAAATATAAAAAAACCAGAAAATTTAGATTTTCTGGTTTTTTTATATTTAATATTCGCTATTAACTATTATAAAATAGTTATTTTTTTACTCTTTTAATTGATCATAAACTATTTTAATTTCTTCTAGTTTATCTGTCATTTCCAAATTTTCATACAATCCCATTAATGTTTGAATAATATTCAAACTTTTTGGACTTAATTCATAAGCTTTTTCGTACGATGGCAATGCTAGTTTATAAATTTCAAATTGTTGATTTTGTAACTTATCATACTTATCAAAATCTGATAAACTCTTATTCATTTCCTCAATTATAGGAGCTGCCTTTTCAATAATTGCTGCTCCAATATTATTATAAGCATCAGAATAATCAGGTTTTAATTCAATTGCTTTTTCAAAAAACTTAATAGCTTCATCAGTATTTTTTTGATCCATATTCATAACACCAACATTATAATATAAAGTTGGTTCTGTTGGATTAAGACTAATTGCTTCTTCTAATTTTTCTTTAAATTTAGCATTATCTCCAGCTTTATAATACATATTAGCTTCATCAATTAATAATGTATAACTTTCTGGAAATTCCTTTCTTCCTTCTGCTATTACTTCTAAAGCTTTTTCAGAATTACCAAGCATATCATAATCTTGCGCTAAATTTTTAAAAATCGTTTCTCGTCTTGATTCTTTAACTTCTACTCTTGGATTTTTAGCAACACCTAATTTAACATCTAAATCCATTCTTTTTTTGTCTGGATATGTTGTTTCTTCTCCATTAACTATATTTTCTGCAATATAAATGGTAGTAATTCCTGTATAATTTAGATCCAACAATTTTTCATATATATCCTTAGATGTTTCATAATCTTGAGCATAATAATAAACCAAAGCTGAATTATCTAAAAAAGTAGTATCTGCAGGACTTAATAAAAACACTTGTGAAAATCCTTTAGCCGCTTTTATGTAATCTTCAGGTAATTTGGATTCAATTGCAACTCCATAATCATCAGTAGCCTTCGCTGCTATGTTTTGAACCAAAGTATTCATTAATTCCCCAATTTCAGAAGAATATTTAGAAGTATTCGATTCCTTTTCATAATTAATTAATTGGTTAAATGCGGCACCTACTTCTTCTATATTAGAATTTGCTCCATTTTGATATGTAGCGATACCTTTTAAATAATAAAATTTGGCTTTTGTTTTTTCATCGGCTGAACCAATTAAACCTTCAGCTTGGTTTAATGCAGTCATTGCATTTGAAAAATCGTTTGATTTAATTGCTTTTTCAGCTGTTTTTAGTTCACTTTTTTGTGCGAATACTGCCATACCCATTAATAAAGTCGACAGAATTAATAATTGTTTCTTCATTTTAATTGATTTAATCTTTAATTATTCTTGATTTGTACTCTCTTCATTGTTATTTTCAATTTCCGTGCCATTTTCGTCAATATCTTCTTCAACTTCTTCTTCATGCATCACTTTTGCAACTGCAGCAATTGAATCGTTGTCTTTAATATTGATTAATTTAACACCTTGAGTTGCTCGTCCCATAACTCTTAAATCCGAAACAGCAAGTCTAATAGTAATACCCGATTTATTAATAATCATCAAATCATCTTCATCTGTCACCTCTTTTATGGCTACTAAACCACCGGTTTTTTCAGTTACATTAATAGTTTTAACGCCTTTACCTCCTCTATTTGTTATTCTGTAATCTTCAAGGCTCGATCTTTTTCCATATCCATTTTCAGAAACAACAAGAATATTACTTTCTTGATTATCAACTGCAATCATTCCAACAACTTCATCCTTATCATTGGCTAAGGTTATACCACGAACACCTGAAGCATTTCTTCCCATTGGACGTGTTTTACCTTCTTCAAATCGAATTGATTTCCCAGATTTTAACGCAATCATTACTTGGCTGTCTCCAGTAGTTAATTTTGCTTCTAACAATTCATCATCTTCTCTAATTGTTATTGCATTAATACCATTTGTTCTTGGGCGAGAATATTGCTCTAAAGAGGTCTTTTTTACTTGGCCTTTTTTAGTAGCCATTATTATGTAATGGTTGTTTACATAATCTTCATCTTTTAAATCTTCTGTAACTAAGAATGCTTTTACTTTATCATCTTGTTCAATATTTATTAAATTTTGAAGTGCTCTTCCTTTTGAAGTTTTACCTCCTTCTGGAATTTCATAAACACGCATCCAAAATACTTTTCCTTTTTGAGTAAAGAACAACATATATTGATGGTTGGTACCAACAAATAAATGCTCTAAGAAATCTTCATTTCTTGTTGCAACACCTTTTTGACCTCTACCTCCTCTATTTTGAACTTTATACTCTTCTAAGTTTGTACGTTTAACATAACCTGCATGAGAAATAGTAACAATTACTTTAGAATTAGGAATCATATCTTCAATAGACAAATCACCACCTGCATATTCAATTACAGACCTTCTATCATCTCCATATTTATCTCTAATTGTGGTAAGTTCTTCTTTAATAATTTCGAAACGTCTAACTTCGTTACCTAAAATATCTTTTAAATCTGCAATTAATATTATAATTTCATCATATTCACCACGCAATTTACCTTGCTCTAAACCAGTTAATTGACGCAAACGCATTTCAACAATTGCCTTCGCTTGAATTTCAGATAGCTCAAAACGTTCAATTAAATTTTCCCTAGCTTCATCAGCATTTGATGATGCTCTAATTATTTTAATTACTTCGTCAATATTATCACTTGCAATAATTAATCCCTCTAAAATATGTGCTCTTGCTTCTGCTTTTTTAAGTTCAAACTCAGTTCGCCTTACAACAACTTCATGTCTATGTTCAACAAAATAATGAATCAATTGTTTTAAATTTAACTGCTGTGGTCTTCCTTTTACAAGTGCAATATTATTTACACTAAATGAAGTTTGAAGAGCTGTATATTTAAATAATTTATTTAAAACAATATTTGGAATTGCGTCACGCTTTAAAATATAAACAATACGCATTCCATTTCTATCCGATTCATCTCTAATATTAGAAATTCCCTCTAATTTTTTTTCATTAACTAAATCAGCAGTTTTTTTAATCATATCTGCTTTGTTAACCTGATATGGAATTTCAGTAACAATAATACATTCTCTACCCTGAACTTCTTCAAAAGTAGTTTTTGCACGCATTACAATTCTTCCTCTACCTGTTTCAAAAGCCTCTTTAACACCTTCATACCCATAGATTGTTCCTCCTGTTGGAAAATCCGGTGCTTTAATGTATTGCATTAATTCAGAAATTTCTATTTCTCTATTATCAATATATGCAAGGGTTCCATTAATAACTTCTGTTAAATTATGTGGCGCCATATTAGTTGCCATACCTACTGCAATACCGGATGCTCCATTTACTAATAAAGTAGGAATTCTTGATGGTAAAACAGTTGGTTCATTTAATGTATCATCAAAATTAAGAGTATGATCAACCGTATCCTTTTCAATATCTGCAAGCATTTCTTCAGATATTTTTTGCATACGAACCTCTGTATAACGCATTGCTGCCGGGCTATCGCCATCAACAGAACCAAAGTTACCTTGACCATCAACCATCATATATCGTACACTCCACTCTTGAGCCATACGTACCATGGCATCATAAACTGATGTGTCTCCATGTGGATGATACTTACCAAGTACTTCCCCAACAATTCTTGCCGATTTTTTATAAGATCCTGTTGCTTTAATTCCTAATTCATGCATCCCAAATAATACTCTTCTATGTACAGGTTTTAACCCATCTCGTACATCTGGAAGTGCTCTTGAAACTATTACTGACATTGAATAATCAATGTAAGCAGATTTCATTTCATCTTCAATATTTATTGGTATCAGTTTTTCTCCGTCTGCCATATGTTTTTTAATTTATTTTAGTGTCAAATTTTAACAAAGCAATATACAATTTTTCACTTTTTTACAAGGCAAATCACTCCTAGTTTTTATAATATTTATCAACAATAAAACGTTAAAAAAAACAGCACTTAAGTGTTTGATTTACAGCCGGTTTTGATAATAAAAATATTGTCAAAAAATAATTAATAAAAAAGTGGTGTAGTTTTTGTATTAAAAAAAGAAAAAAATCAGTTAATTTTACAATATAAACACAAAATAATGGACGATAATTTCTCACCAAAAGTTAAAGATGTAATTGCATATAGCAAGGAAGAAGCGTTAAGATTGGGTCATGATTTTATAGGCACAGAACACCTTATGTTAGGTTTAATTAGAAAAGGTGAAGGTAAAGCAATTGATATATTAAATACTTTAGATATTAATCTTGATCATTTACGCAAAAAAATCGAAGTATTAAACCAAATAAATCCAAGTATAGAACCCTCTTCAGAAAAGAAAAGTTTACGCTTAACAAAGCAAGCTGAAAAAGCCTTAAAAACAACGTTCCTAGAAGCTAAATTATATCAAAGCGAATCTGTAAATACTGCACATTTGTTGTTGTGTATTTTACGAAACGAAAATGATCCAACTACTAAGTTGTTGCATAATTTTGATGCCAGCTATGAAGATGTGAAAACAATTTTTAAACAATTGTTTTTAGACGAAGAAATAGATTTACCTAAATCTGAAAATAGTTCAGATGACGATTTTGAAACTCCAAAATCGAATCCGTTTGAACAACCAAAAGGCGAACAAACTACTCAAAAGAAGTCGAAAACACCTGTTCTAGATAATTTTGGACGAGATTTAACGCGTATGGCGGAAGAAGGGAATCTTGACCCTGTTGTTGGTAGAAAAAAGGAAATAGAGCGCGTCTCTCAAATTTTAAGCCGTAGAAAAAAGAACAACCCAATGTTAATTGGTGAACCTGGAGTAGGTAAATCTGCAATTGCTGAAGGTTTAGCTTTAAGAATTTATCAACGAAAAGTTTCACGTATTTTATTTAACAAACGTATAGTTTCTTTAGATTTAGCAAGTTTAGTTGCTGGCACAAAATATAGAGGTCAGTTTGAAGAGCGCATGAAAGCTTTAATGAACGAACTAGAAAAAAATGATGATATAATTTTATTTATTGATGAAATCCATACCATTGTTGGCGCTGGCGGTGCAACGGGTTCTTTAGACGCTTCAAATATGCTAAAACCTGCTTTAGCAAGAGGTGAAATACAATGTATTGGCGCAACAACTTTAGATGAATTTAGAACCAATATTGAAAAAGATGGCGCATTAGAAAGAAGATTTCAAAAGGTAATAGTAGAACCAACTTCGGTTGAGGAAACTATTCAAATATTAGATAATATTAAAGACAAATATGAAGACCATCACTTGGTAACCTATACCAACGATGCTATTAAAGCTTGTGTAAATTTAACCAATAGATATATGACTGATCGTTTTCTGCCAGATAAAGCTATAGATGCCATGGATGAAGCAGGTTCTCGAATTCATATTACAAATATTGTGGTTCCAAAAGAAGTATTAGCATTGGAAAAACAATTAGAAAAAATTAAATTAGATAAAACCGCTGCTGTTAACGGTCAAAAATACGAAGAAGCCGCAAGACTTCGTGATGATGAAAAACGCATAGAAAGTTCTTTAAAAATTGAACAACAAAAGTGGGAAGAAGCTTCAAAATTAAATCGTGAAATAGTTACAGAAGACAATGTTGCTGAAGTAGTTTCTATGATGACTGGGATTCCTGTTAACAGAGTTGCAGAAGCAGAAAGCCATAGATTGCATGATTTGCCAAATCTTATAAAAGGGAAAGTTATTGGTCAAGATGAAGCGGTTGCTAAAGTTGTTAAGGCCATTCAGCGTAATCGTGTTGGATTAAAAGATCCAAATAAACCAATTGGTTCATTTATATTTTTAGGTCAAACTGGAGTTGGAAAAACGCAACTTGCCAAAGTTTTGGCCACCGAATTATTTGACAGTGAAGATGCTTTGGTTAGAATTGACATGAGTGAGTATATGGAGAAATTTGCTATTTCTCGTTTAATTGGTGCGCCTCCAGGTTATGTTGGTTATGAAGAAGGTGGTCAACTTACTGAAAAAATTAGACGTAAACCTTATGCCGTTGTTTTACTGGATGAAATTGAAAAAGCACATCCAGATGTATTTAATATGTTGCTTCAAATTTTAGACGATGGACATATTACCGATAGTCTTGGTAGAAAAATAGATTTTAGAAATACTATTATTATTATGACTTCCAATATTGGGTCTCGCCAATTAAAAGACTTTGGAGCAGGTGTTGGGTTTGGAACAGCATCTAAAAAGGAACAAGAAGATTCAAATGCTAAGAAAGTGATAGAAAATGCACTTAAAAAATCCTTTGCTCCTGAATTTTTAAATAGAATTGACGATGTAATTGTTTTTAATTCACTAGAACGCAAAGACATACATTCAATAATTGATATTGAATTGAGCAAATTAGTAAAGCGAATTGAAGGTTTAGGTTATAACCTTATCCTTACCGAAGAAGCAAAAGATTATATTGCAGACAAAGGTTTTGATAAGCAGTATGGAGCTCGACCTTTAAAACGTGCTATTCAAAAGTATATAGAAGATGCTTTGGCCGAAGAAATTGTAAATTCTAAACTTACTGAAGGCGATTCAATTTTTATGGAATTAGATAAAAAAACAAATGAATTAACAATTAAAATAACAAAAGGTAAAAAGAAAGTTGAGGAATAACTCTAAGCTTTTTTACTATTATAATTTATCCAGATATTTTAAAAAATATCTGGTTTTTTTTACCCATAATTAATAAGTAATTATTTAGTAAATTTATGGAAGTAATTTTAATTTTTAATTTATGAAACCTTCTACAAAGTTTTGGTTGGGAATATTTACCTTTTTACCCATCGTTTTATTTGCCGTATTTATAATTTGCTTTTTTACAATTTTCTTTGAAAACATTGTTGAATTACAGCACAATCAAAATGAATTTCCCTTAGAGTTTTTACAATCATTATTGTGGTTTATTCTGTTGGTTATTTTAATTGTAATAGTGAGCTTAGGTATAAAAATTTATTATATCGTACATACTAATAACAACCCTGAAAATGATACCAACAAAAAGGTGATGTGGACTTTACTGCTTATTTTTACAGGAATCGTGGGAGCAATTATTTATTATTTTACTGAAATTTTATCTTTAAAAACTTTAAATAATTCTAAATAAAACATAAAAGTATTATGTTAGAAAACAACCCTAATTAATATTGGATTAACCCTTTTATAAAACCCAACCCATATCCAAAAAACTGTATTAAAGTTGTAATTACACTATAAAAAGCTACGGATATATTTTTGTTTTTTAAATATGAATCTATAAATATCAACATAAAATAAATTGCAAAAAATCCTAAAAATAGCTGTATTCCAACTATATAAAACAAGGTTGCGCATAATAAAGAAGTAATAAACAAAGAAGGAAACCAATACGTAATTTTAGCTGTATTTGGATATTTTTTATTTAAAAACGGACGCCCATTTCCAAAAGCAAAAGTTTGTTTAAAAAATTGTTGAAACGTTGATCTTCTTTTATGGTAAACAAAAGCCTTCTCAATAAACTGCGTTTCAAAATTTTGTTCCCACAATCTAAAAGTAAGATCAATATCTTCACCTATTTTCATCTTACTAAAACCTTTGGTTGCTTCAAAAGCTTTTTTTGAAACCCCTAGATTAAAACTTCTTGGTTGAAATTTATCAACCGATTTTTTATTCCCACGAATTCCTCCTGTAGTAAAAAAGGAAGTCATACTATAATTAATAGCTTTTTGAACTGTTGTAAAAGATTCATGTGCAGCATCTGCCCCACCATAAGCATCTGTATAATTTTCTTGCAGCGCCTTTTCAACTTCAACCAAATAATTTTCTGGTATTAGACAATCCGAATCAAAAATAATAAAATAATTACCTGTTGCATGTTGCATTCCAAAATTTCTGCTTGCTCCCGCTCCAGTATTTTCTTTTAAAAAGTATCTTATATTTAATTTTTCGGAATAACTTTCAACAATATCTTTAGAGATATTCTCTGAACCATCTTCAACAATAACAACCTCAAAACTTCTTTTAAAGTTTTGTTTTGTTAAACTTGCCAATAATTCATCAATTTCTTGAGGACGATTATAAACAGGTATTATAATTGAATATTGTAACTCCACTTAGATCTGTTTTTTAGAAATTCAAATTTACAGTTTTTACCAGCACAAAAAAGAAAAACCTACCTTGTTTTAACAATAGTAGGTTTTCAAATATTAACTTGTGATATAATTATTTTTATTCTTGTTCCTGTAAAATTTCAGTTTTAACTAATTTATACAATTCTAAATTTTCAATTTCAAAGTTACTAATATAATCTGATTTCTCCTTGTTTTCAGAACTTACTAAGTTTATATATAACTTAGCTGATTTTACAAATTTTTCATCACGTTGACTGTTCAACACTAATAAATAACCCATAATTATATTTCCAGCCATTTCAACCAATCTTCTTGCATGAAAATCTAACAACTCCGTATTGTGGGTTTCAATTACTTTGTGTGAAACTTCTTCAAAACTGTTTGTCATCTCTTGAAGTTTCAACTTTAAAGCTATATTTTCTTCAGAAACCTCACTTTCATACAATTTAATTTGCTCTAAAAAAACTCCAGTAGTAACACCTTTAATTGCTGCAACAGCCTGTAATTGAGTTGTTCCCTCATAAATTGAAGTGATTCTAGCATCTCTGTAAATACGTTCAATTGGAAAATCTTGCATAAAACCAGTTCCTCCATGAATTTGTAAAGAATCATACGCAATTACGTTACATGCTTCACTCGATGTTAATTTTAATAGCGGAGTAAATACGTTTGCCAATTTTGCATATGCTTTCATTTCAAAACGTTCCCCTTTTTCTAAATTACGTTCTTGCATTACATCTTCATACACTTTTGAAATATCAACAAACCGTGTAGTTTCATACAATAACGAACGTAATGCATCTATGCGAATTTTCATGTTCGTAATCATTTCATAAACAGCTGGAAAATTTAAAATAACTTTTCCAAATTGAGCGCGTTCTTCTGCATATTTAATAGCTTCTCTGTATGCTGCATCTGCAATTCCTACGGATTGTGCTCCAACTCCTAATCGCGCCGAATTCATTAAAGCCATTACATACTTTATCAATCCAAAACGCTCATTTCCAACTAATTCTGCTGGTGCATTTTTAAATACCAATTCACAGGTTGGAGAACCTTTAATACCTAATTTTTTTTCTAAATGTCGAACTTCAACAGCATGGGCATTTCTATCATAAATAAACATAGATAATCCACGAGCATCTGTTGTACCTTCC
>TARA_R110001583_G_scaffold57547_1_pt1 | contig 10696 bp, 9 predicted proteins | sample TARA_R110001583 | Tara Oceans TARA_R110001583 (sample SAMEA4398432) | marine metagenome | biome: Polar Biome; feature: [MES] marine water layer (ENVO:01000295) within the mesopelagic zone...; material: water (ENVO:00002006), including particulate matter (ENVO:01000060) such as...... | reverse complement strand
TAATCACTAACAACTAATCACTAACAACTAATCACTAACAACTAACTACTAACTACTAATCACTAACAAACTGATATGACCCCAATAAAGTGGACGGGGTTTTAATCTTTTGACCTTACTGATAGCTGACAGCTGACAGCTAATAACTGCCCTCGCCTAACCACTGCTCTCATTCCTTACTAACAACTAACAACTAATCACTAACAACTAATCACTAATCACTAACATCTTATGCAAAACTTTCCCTAAACGTTTTATACCCTCTTGGATGATATCGGGATCAACACTTGAGAAATTTAAACGTAATGTATTCTGACAGGTTGAGGAAACATAAAATGGTTCACCCGGCACAAAAGCAACTTTTTGTTCGATGGCTTTATCAAACAATGCCATTGCTGATAATGACTCAGGTAATGTTACCCAAAGAAACATACCACCTTCGGGATTAAAGTATGTCACTTGCGCTGGGAAATATTGCTTAATGGCATCTTCCATCACTAATTTTTGGTGGCCATAGACTTCCACTATTTTGGCGATATGTATTTGTAAGTCATTGTCTTTTAAGAAACGATATAATACTCGTTGGCAAAAGTAATTACTATGTAAGTCAGCGGCTTGTTTAGCAATGACCAACTTTTTCATCAACACCTTAGGCGCAACAATCCAGCCTAAACGGAAAGAAGGCACCACAATTTTAGAAAAAGAACCTAATAAAATAGTTTGCTCTGGTAATAAATTCTTAAAAGATATTTTTTCTTCACCAGCGAAACGTAAATCACCGTAAGGATTATCTTCAATCAATAACGTCTTTGTTTTACTTAAACAATCTGCAACCGCTTGACGATTTTCATTGCTGTATGAAATACCAGATGGATTCTGAAAGTTAGGCACGGTATACATTAGCTTTGCTTTACTGTTGATTAATGTTTTTTCTAATGACCGAATATCCATGCCTTGTTGATTAACAGGAACAGGTAAAAATTTAGCGCGATAAACTTCAAATGCTTGAATCGCACCTAAATATCCAGGCTCTTCAATCAGAATTTCATCTTCTTCATTAATTAAGACTTTGCCTAATAAATCGAGTCCCTGTTGCGAGCCATTGGTAATTAAAATTTCGTCAACGGCAACATCAATGCCTTTACGTTTATAATCAGCAACAATCAGTTCACGTAACGGTAAATACCCTTCTGTTCCTGCATATTGCAAGATGGTTTTGCCATCTTCATCAAAAATATCATTAGTGGCTTTTTGTAAGGCTTTGACAGGGAAAAGGTCGCGATTAGGTAAACCACCTGCAAAGGAGATAATGTCAGGGTCGACGGCAACTTTTAGAATTTCTCGAATAAAAGAAGGAGAAACATTTGCAATGCGATTTGAGAAAAGTGCTTCCATTTAAGACATCCTGTAAAAGATTTAAGAAAATTTACTAGTTCCCACGGCCCCGTGGTAATTCATACTTTTAATTTGTCATCGCACACGTCGCTTATATGCATTACCACACGGAGCTAGGGAACGAGGTAAAAGTGACAAAATTTAAAGTAAAAAAAAGGAGACATAAAGTCTCCTTGAATATTTACTAATCATTCTCTATACAGAGGAGTGATTAAGCAAGTGCTTTTTTAGCAACTTCTACTAAATGTGCAAATGTTGCTTTATCAAATACTGCGATATCAGCAAGAATCTTACGATCGATTTCAACAGAAGCCTTTTTAAGACCATTGATGAAACGGCTGTAAGATAGACCGCTAACACGTGATGCAGCGTTGATACGCGCAATCCATAGTTGACGGAAAACACGTTTACGTTGACGACGGTCACGGTAAGCGTATTGGCCTGCTTTAGTTACTGCTTGTACTGCTACACGATATACACGTGAACGAGCACCGTAATAACCTTTAGCTTGTTTTAAGACTTTTTTATGACGTGCACGAGCTTGTACACCGCGTTTTACTCTTGGCATTTTCTAATCCTTACTTAAGCGAATGGTAACATTCTGTTAACACTAGGTACATCTACTTTTGCTACCATGCTTTGTGCACGTAGGTGACGCTTACGCTTAGTAGATTTCTTAGTAAGGATGTGACGTAAATGTGATTGTTTACGTTTAAAGCCGCCAGAAGCAGTCTTTTTAAAGCGCTTTGCAGCACCTTTGTTAGTTTTCATTTTAGGCATTGCGAACTCCGCATTGTTCTAAGTTAATATTAACCAGTAAGGCGAGCCGAAAAATCGACTACTTTATGCCTTAGCTAGCACGTTTAGGGCCAAGTACCATCACCATTTGTCGACCTTCCATTTTCGGGAAAGATTCAACATTAGATATCTCTTCTAAATCCGCTTTGATACGGTTTAGTAGATCTAGTCCAAGTGATTGGTGTGCCATTTCACGACCACGATAACGTAGTGTTACTTTAGCCTTATTACCCTCTGTTAAAAAGCGAGTCAGGTTGCGTAGTTTTACCTGATAATCGCCTTCGTCAGTACCAGGACGGAATTTTATTTCCTTCAGCTGGACCTGAACCTGCTTTTTCCGCTGTTCTTTTGCGGACTTGCTCTTTTCATAGAGGAATTTGCCATAATTCATGATGCGGCAAACTGGTGGCTCAGCATTTGGACTGATCTCTACAAGATCAAGATTCTGCTGAAACGCCATGTCTTTCGCTTCTTCAAGAGTAGTAACACCAATAGGCTTTCCTTCAGAGTCAGATAAACGCACTTCCGTTCCAGTGATCTCTTCATTCAAGCGATGTTTATTGCCCTGTTGTGGGGCTTTTCTTGCACCTTTTATAACAAATTCCTCCAATAGTAATTATCGACGAGTGATGATCTCTTCTTTAATTTGGTTCACAAAGTCTTCGACATTGATTTTACCAAGATCATCACCTTTACGTGTTCTAACAGCAACTTCATTTGCTTCTACTTCTTGATCACCTACGACCAATAAGTAAGGAACACGCTTTAATGTATGTTCGCGGATTTTAAAGCCTATCTTCTCATTTCTCAAGTCCGAAATGGCTCTAATACCCGATTTTTTCAATTTATTTACAACTTCTTGCACAAAACCAGACTGTTTATCAGTAATGTTCATCACAACAACCTGTTGAGGTGATAACCAAGTCGGATAAATACCTGCGTACTCTTCAGTTAAAATACCGATAAAGCGTTCTAACGATCCAAGAATTGCTCGATGAATCATTACAGGTGTATGACGTTCGTTATCTTCACCAACATAAGTTGCGTCTAAACGACCTGGCATTGAGAAGTCGAGCTGTATTGTACCACATTGCCACGCACGACCTAGACAATCATGCAAAGTAAATTCAATCTTAGGACCATAAAAGGCACCTTCACCAGGTAAATACTGGAATTTGATACCTTTATCATCTAATGCCTTTGCAAGAGCCGCTTCAGATTTGTCCCAAGTGGCATCATCACCAACACGTTGTTCAGGGCGAGTTGACAATTTAACTTCGATTTCTTCAAAACCAAAGGTCTTATAACATTGAAATACCATGTCAATACAAGCAGCCACTTCAGGCAATACTTGTTCTTCAGTACAAAAGATATGTGCATCATCTTGTGTAAAGCCACGTACACGCATTAAACCGTGTAATGAACCTGATGGCTCGTTACGATGACATGAACCAAACTCAGATAAACGCATTGGTAAATCACGGTAAGATTTAAGGCCTTGGTTAAATATTTGAATATGACCAGGACAGTTCATTGGTTTAATTGCATAGTCACGGTTTTCACTACAAGTACAGAACATCGCATCTTTGTATTTATCCCAGTGACCAGATTTTTCCCAAAGAGAACGATCTAATATTTGTGGTGCTTTTACTTCTTGGTAACCAAACTCAACGGTTTGTTCACGAATATAGCTTTCAAGCTCACGGAAAATAGTCCAACCATTTGGATGCCAGAACACCATACCTGGTGCTTCTTCTTGCATATGGTAAAGATCTAACTGTTTACCAATTTTACGATGGTCGCGTTTAGCCGCTTCTTCAAGACGTTTCAAATACGCTTTAAGTTGTTTTTTGTCAGCCCATGCAGTGCCGTAAATACGCTGTAACATTTTGTTATCAGAATTACCGCGCCAGTATGCACCCGCTACTTTCATTAACTTAAAGTATTGACTAAATTTCATCATAGGTACGTGTGGTCCACGACACATATCGATGTATTCTTCATGATGATATAAACCAGGGCGATCATCTTTATCGATACCCGCTAAAATTTCTAGTTTATAAGGTTCATTGCGTTCTTTGAAAACTGCAATCGCTTCATCAACTGATACTTTCTTTTTAACCACTGAATAATTAGTTTTAACTAATTGATTCATTAATTTTTCTATTTTAGCTAATTCTTCGTCATTGATTGTAATATCAACATCGATGTCATAGTAAAAGCCATTATCAATCGTTGGGCCGATAGCCATTTTTGCTTGAGGATAAAGCTGTTTAACAGCATGTCCTAGAAGATGCGCACATGAATGACGTAAAATCTCTAAACCTTCATCATCTTTAGAAGTGATGATTGAGACAGAGGCATCATTTTCGATTGGGTCACAAGCATCGACAAGTTTTCCATCAACACGACCAGCAATACACGCTTTTGCAAGACCAGGACCGATGTCCGCTGCAATTTCCATGATTGAAGTCGTATTATCGAATTGACGTTGATTACCGTCGGGAAGTGTAATAGTTGGCATCTTATATTATCCTCGCAGTGATGCTTCAAACCAAGAAGCATATGTCTTATTAATCCATAAATTGGGCGCACATTTTAAAGCAAATCAACAAACTTTAAAAGGGTCTATTTTATTACCCAATTTATGATTAATAAAACACGGAGGAATTATTTTTGTTTAGTCGTTTTTGCAGGTGGCGCTGAAAGCTCTGAAAAAGTACTTCCTTTAAATAAGCTTTGAACCATTTCTTTATTTGACGCCAGATACAAACCTAATTCTTCAAGTTGCTGATCATCTAAAGTGACTGAGCTTGCACCTAAAAACTCAGCTAACTGATCTGCACTATCCAACATTTTATCGTAGGCATCTGCTTCTTTCTTGCTAGTAAAGGTCATTTTTTCAACACCCTTTCGTTCTACTATGTATTTAATGATGACTGCCACGGTAGCCTCTTCTATATTTAATTAATCACAATGAATGCCCATATAACAACAATTAAGCGTATGTTTAATCAAGTTGCATGGATGTATATACAGTAAATGTTTTTTATGAATATTGCAACTTTTGTTAGTATACTAATGACTCATTAAAAATAATTAATTTGAAGAAATTTATTGAATGAAAACAATCATCTGCCGACATTGTGATATGACATCAAATATTCCAACCCTTGAAGTTGGTCATGCAGCAAAATGCATTAGATGTGATCGTGTTATCTATAAAAATAGCTGGTGTAACCCATCTGCATTTTTTGCGTTATGTGTAACCGCGTTGATTATTACTGTGCCTGCCTTTAATTTACCCTTAATATCTATTCACTTATTAGGCATCACCGAAGAAACCAATTTGATACAAGGGGCGTTAATGATGATTAATATCGCCCCTATTGTTTCCTTCGCGGTTATTTTTTGTGCTGTAATTGCCCCAACGTTGCTAATTCTAAGTATTGCTATCAGTAGTGCGTGTTTAACCTTTCATTATAAAGCACCAGTTTTACCTAAAGTATTTAAAATCACACGTATCTTGGTGCATTGGTCGATGTTAGAAGTGTATATGGTCAGTTTAATGGTAGCGATCTTCAAACTCATGAATTATGCCGACTTATATATCAGCATCGGTTTTTACTTTTTTGTTGCTTTGCTGATATTAAACATGACCATCATTGCTAACTACAGTAATCATCAATTCTGGGAAAAATACCAAAGCTTATGATAAAAAAAGCAATTGCAGGTAAAACAGGCATTGAACAACATTTACAAGTTTGCTCTGTGTGTGGTGATTATAGTCCAAGTGATCTCGGCTATTCGCAGTGCCCTACTTGCCAAAATGATATCAGCTTGCGTAAAAAACACAGTTTACAAAAAACCTGGGCATTACTTTTTACAGCGATCATTTTTATCGTGCCCGCAAATGTTTACCCTATTACCTATTTACTTAAAAATAATGTTTTGTCACCCGATACCATTTTTAGTGGCATACTGTTTTTATTTGAAAGTGACATGCAAGGCATTGCGTTGATCGTGTTTATCGCGTCTATTTTAGTACCGATATTAAAGATCCTCGCGCTTGGTTTTATCGTATTAGCAGTACAATTTGGTTGGCGATTTTCAGCGAAAAAACAACTATTCATTTTTTCATTTGTCGATTGGATTGGTCGTTGGTCGGTTTTAGACTTGTTTGTTATTTCGATCATGGTCGCCGTTTTCGATAAGGGTAACTTACTATCGGTATATCCCGGTGTCGCCGCATCATCATTTACTGTCGTTGTGATCACCACTTTATTTGCAGCAAACAGTTTTGATACACGTCTTATTTTCGATGGACAAGATGACCATTTAAATTCTCACCAAGAGAACCGTATTCAGGAAAAACAATAATATGACTGAACAACTTCCCAACTCTCAGACAAATACACAGGCAAAATCAGTTAAAATTAAAGCGATTTCACCTATCTGGTTTTTACCCATTGTGGCAGGTCTATTAGGTTTATGGATTCTTTTCCAAAATGTTACCCATGCAAACAGCACGATCACCATTCATTTTCAACACGCTGAAAGCATCATCGTTGATAAAACACGAATTCGTTATAAAGGTGTGATTGTTGGTACCGTCAAAAAAATCGAACTCGATAGTAGCAATGGCGTCAATGTCATTGCAGAAATAGAAGCACATGCCAAATTTATGCTACGCGAAAACACCCAATTTTGGTTGGTTTCCCCTAAAGCATCTTTGACCGCAATATCAGGGTTAGATACTTTGTTTTCTGGTAGTTATATTAATCTTAATCCCGGTATTGGTGACAGTGAATCTCAATTTACCGCGGTATCTGAGCAACCCATTTCTATTCCTGATAATGCGTTATTAGTTAATTTAAGCAGTGAAAATGCAGGCTCTATCAGTGTTGGTACGCCACTTTTTTATAAACAAATCAAAGTCGGTGAAGTGGTTCGAATTCGATTAGCTGATGATAACCAACGTATTGATATCAATGCATTTATTAACGAGAGATACAGTCACTTAATTAAAGAAGACAGTAAATTTTGGAATATCAGTGGGCTAGCTGCCAATATCTCAGCCTCAGGCATTGATTTTAAACTAGAGAGTTTAACTTCATTAATTGCAGGCGGCATTACCTTTAGCTCTCCGAATGACAGTATGCAACTCATTGATGAACATACCTTCACGCTATACGACAGCATTGATAAAAGTGAAATCGGCTTAAATATTTTACTGATATTAAACAATATCAACAATCTACCAAAAGGCGCAGGCATCTTATATAAAGGTCTTGGCATTGGACGTATTACTGATATTCAATATTCAATGGAAAAACAGCACTTCATTGCTAGTGCAACGATAAATCCGCAATTTAGTGAATTAGTGAATGAGAAAGCACAATTTTGGTTAGAAAAAACCTCACTGTCATTTTCTAAAATAGAGAATATTGGCAATATCATCACCGGTGATTTTATTGGTTTTTCACCTGACTCTACTTCAACGTCTTCTGTCCCAACAAAAGAAATCACAAAACAAGATCTAACAAAAACAAAAGACAATCAAACACAAACCTTTGTTGTGCAAGAAACTAAAATACCAAGCTTACCAGGTCTATCAATTCTGTTATTAGCAGATGATGCAACCGGTTTAAATATCGGCGACCCCATCTCTTATCAAGGTGTTGAAGTTGGTAACATTACTCATATAACCTTTTCTGATAATGGCCAATTTATCGAAACAACACTGAGAATTAATCATCAATATCAGTACTTAGTTAACAGTAGCAGCCAATTTTATCTACTCAATGGGATTAACGTAAAAGCATCCTTAAAAGGATTAGAAGTTCAATCTGCACCACTGAAAAACCTAGTGTCAGGTGGTATCGGTTTATACAATCAATTCCCGGTCAGTAAAAACAAAAAACAGCCCAAACTTCACGATAATATTAAATTTAGGTTATACCCTTCTAAAGCAATGGCACAGATTGGCAAAAATGTATTTAGTGAGCCCTATTCAATTTCGCTATTAAGCAAACAACTTCCATCGATTAACGAAGGTTCGCCTGTTTATTACCATAAGTTCCCGATTGGTGAAGTCAGTCATTTCTCAATGGATAGCAACGGGTTGATGCGCACAACATTAGCGATTAAAGGGCAATACAAACACCTAATACAGCAACAAAGCGTCTTTTGGGATGTCAGTGGCATTAAAGTCAATGCAGGGTTATCAGGTATTGAAGTACAAGCAGAATCATTGCTGTCTATCGCAAGTGGCGGCATTGCCGTTGATAATGCACCAAACAGCATTAACAATCGCTTTGATTCAGGGGAATATCGTCTTTTTGAAAGCTATCAACAAGCCACTCAACCGAGCAAACAAATATCCATTACCTTTGATGAAGGTTATGAATTAAAAGTCGGCACAAAATTACGTTTAAAAGGCTTAGTAGTCGGTGAAGTAACCTCATTAACCTTAAACAAAAACCAACGTGTACAAGTAAATGTTGATATTCAACCTGAGTTTATTGAACAAGTTACTAAAAAAAGCACACGCTTCTGGATTATTCGCAGCGAAATATCATTATCTGGCGCAAAAAACCTTTCAACGATTATCTCTGGTGTATATTTAAACGTACATCCTGGTGAAGGCGCATTATCAACACGTTTTGTCGGAGAAGCGACAGCCCCTAGCATTGCTAATCAAAAAATGGGATTACCGATAGTACTGGTGGCAGACAATGCAGGATCAACAGATGTTGGCAGCCCTATTTATCATCGCCAAGTGCAAATAGGTGAAGTGGTCGAAAAACAACTCAGCAAAGATGCATCAGCAGCAGAAATTACCATTAACATCTACCCACAGTATTCGCATATTATTAGAGAAAACTCTATATTCTGGCCTGCATCAGGCTTTAATATCGATATCGGCATTACAGGTGCAAGCCTAAAATCAACCTCTTTAACCTCATTAATTAAAGGAGGCATCAACATGAGCACCTCCGATAACAAAGCATTACAACCAGCCGCCAAAGCCTTTTCACGTTATAATTTGAAAACCAGCTTTGATGAAGATTGGTTGAAGTGGAGATTAGCGATACCGGAATGAAGCTGTTAGCTGTCAGTCGTCAGTTGTCAGCTAAAACATTAAAATCAAAACATTTACAGCCATAGCTAACGGAAACTAGAAGCTGAAAGCTGATAGCTGATAGCTGATAGCTAATAACTGAAAGAACAAAAAGCGATCAGCTGTTAGCTGTCAGTCGTCAGCTAAAACATTAAAATCAAAACATTAACAGCTATAGCTATAGCTAACTGAAACTAGAAGCTGATAACTGAAAGCTGATAGCTGATAGCTGATAGCTGATAGCTGATAGCTGAAAATCACCAAGGATTTACATTGAATAATCAAGTCGAAAACAACAAATTACTACCGCAAGATTTTATTGAAAAAATGGCGGGTATTCTTCCAGAACATTTGTCTTTACAAGAGTTTGTAGATAGTTGCCATCAGCCGTTACGTCGGGCGATAAGAGTTAATACACTAAAAATATCTGTCGACGATTTTAAAATACGTGCTCAAGAACATAATTGGCAATTAACACCTGTTCCTTGGTGTGAAGAAGGTTTTTGGATAACCATTGAAGAAGAACTGACTCCACTGGGTAATAGCTTTGAGCACTTAGCTGGGCTTTGTTATATCCAAGAAGCGAGTTCAATGATGCCCGTTTCTGCGTTGTTTCATTTCTTTGAAGCAAACAGTGACAAAACCTTATTAGATGCGGCTGCTGCACCAGGGTCTAAAACCACGCAAATCGCAGCAAAAATGAATAATAAAGGATTGATTATTGCTAATGAATATTCAGCAAGTCGCCTTAAAATGTTACATGCAAATGTACAACGCTGTGGAATCAAAAACGTTGCTTTAACACATTTTGATGCCAATATATTTGGTGGTTGGTGTGCAAATGCCTTTGATGCAATATTACTCGATGCACCTTGCTCTGGTGAAGGCACGATCCGTAAAGATACATCAGCAATGAAAAACTGGAGCCAAGTCTCTATTGAAAGCATTGCAACAACACAACAACAATTAATCGAAAGTGCCTTTCATGCCTTAAAAGAAGATGGTGTGCTTATCTATTCAACCTGTACGCTAAGTTTGGAAGAAAACCAGCAGGTTTGTTTAGCATTAAAAGAAGCTTTCCCTGACAGTGTTGAGTTTTTAGACCTAAGTAATCTATTTGAAGGTGCGAATAAAACCGTCACTCCAGAAGGCTTTTTACATATTTGGCCACAAGTTTACGATAGCGAAGGTTTTTTTGTTGCAGCACTACGCAAAACAGAAACGAGTTCACCAGAACGTTTGAACAAACGCTTGAGTAACATTCCTTTTAGTCGCCCTTCTCGTCAAAAAGAAGCTGAGCTATATAGCTATTTCGAAACACAATTTGGCATTACTGATATTGATGGCATGTTATACCAACGTGATAAAGAATTCTGGCTG
>TARA_R110001583_G_scaffold6811_1_pt1 | contig 10698 bp, 16 predicted proteins | sample TARA_R110001583 | Tara Oceans TARA_R110001583 (sample SAMEA4398432) | marine metagenome | biome: Polar Biome; feature: [MES] marine water layer (ENVO:01000295) within the mesopelagic zone...; material: water (ENVO:00002006), including particulate matter (ENVO:01000060) such as...... | reverse complement strand
AGAAGGAAGAAAGGAACGAGCTATTAATATTGTGCGAAGCCTTGGATATAAGATAAGAAGGCCAACAATTAACAAGTCAGGTGTGGTATGGGAAATCGATGATGACAACAAGACCCTAATTCAACCACTAACCTCTGTCAAGGGGCTGGGTGACAAGGCAGTTGAACAGGTCTTGAACCATCGCCCATTCAACACAATTGAGGAGTTGTTGTTTAATGAAGAGATTGTTTATTCTAAATTAAACAAAAAAGCCTTAGACGTTATGACTCGTTGTGGTGCATTAAATGAATTGATGGACGAGCGATTTACTGGTATGAAACACTTCTGGTCTGCCGTCGCTGTTGATAGGCCCAAGAAGGAAAAGAAATTATTGGAAAATATTGAATTGTATCGACCGGAAGGGGACTTTACAAAATGGGAGAAGATGGAATTTCTAACTGCTCTAACTGGTATTTATCCAATTAATGAAGTTATAACTGATAAACTATTGAAGAAGTTTGACAAGCTGAAGGTTCCACCAATTGGAGAATTTGATAAAGATCTAAAACTTTGTTGGTTTATTATCCGCGATGTTATCGAGAAAAAGACAAAGCATGGAAAAATCTATTGGATTCTTAAAACGATTGATAATGCCAGCAATCAGGTTGATATTAAATGCTGGGGAGTTAATCCAGATTACGATGTTGTTAAAAGGAATGTCCCGTGTATGGGAAAACTAGATTATAATGATACATGGGGTTTTAGCACAAGATCTTTTAAATGGAACATAAAACTCATAGAATTAGCTTAATTGTTGACTAATTATTTTGTTACTTTTGTAAGGAGAACAAAATGAAAATCACAAAGAAACAGTTAGAAGAAATTATTAAAGAAGAGCTTGAAAAGAGTTTGCAAGAAAGCAAAGAAGTCAAAGTAGAAGAAAAAACTGAAGAAGAATAGAAAATTGTCTTGACAAGCTCTTTCATAATTGATAAAATTGTTAATATAAAAAACAAGGAGCTTAAGTGAAAAACTTAACTTTTAAAGAAAAACACATTCTTGAAAACAAAGAACGGCCATCTGTTGTATTTTTTACATCAGATGGTTGTCATCTTTGTGTGGAATTAAAACCAAAATTAGAGAAACTTTCTGAAGAGTTTTCTGGCCATTTTGACTTTTATAAAGTTAATATTAGCGAAGAAAAACAACTATCTGATAAATTTTTATCAAAAGATGAGGGCGTTCCAACCGGATTTATCATCAGCGGCCAGAAGGTCTTCAAAATTAAAGACCCCGAAGAGCCAGACAAAAAAAGTTGGTATTCGGAAGAATATATAAGAAACATATTAGATTTAATCAAATAGGAAATATAATGAAAAAGGCTTTAACTTACGACGATGTGTTGTTAATTCCGCAGTATTCTACAATTAAAAGCAGAGCGTCTGTTGACCTGAAACAAAATTTAGATTCCAATATTAAATTGGAAATTCCTATTATTTCTAGTCCGATGGATACTGTAACTGGTCCCTTGATGGCACAGACCATGAGTGATATAGGCGGCTTGGGGGTCATTCACAGATACCTTCCTCTGATGGATCAGGCCAAGCTGGCTTTTGACTGTAATGAAGAGGGTGTTAAAAATATCGCCGCTGCCATCGGTATTACTGGTGATTATTTAATAAGAGCCGAAGCGTTGGTTGATATTGGAAAAGTAAACATACTTTGTTTAGATGTTGCCCATGGCCATCATGTTTTGATGGAGCGGGCTTTAAAAACTTTAAAAGATAAGTTCGGCGCCGCCGTTCATCTAATGGCAGGAAACGTAGCAACCTTGGAGGGCTTTAATGCTTTGGCTGATTGGGGCGCTGATAGCGTTAGATGTGGTATTGGAGGCGGGAGCATTTGTACTACAAGAATACAAACGGGCCACGGTGTTCCGGGGCTTACAACAATACTTGAGTGTGCTAAATCAGACAGAGACACAAAAATCATTATTGATGGCGGTATTAAAAATTCGGGTGATATTGTTAAGGCTCTCGCTGCTGGCGCTGATTTTGTCATGTTGGGATCACTTATGGCAGGAACTGATGAATCTCCCGGCGAAATAGTTACTTATACGGACGGCAGTAAGCGTAAGGCTTATCGGGGAATGGCAAGTAAAAAGGCTCAGGAGGCTTGGCGTGGAAAGTCCGGCACCCCTGAAGGAATTGCGACGACGATACACTACAAAGGTTCGGTTAAAGATATTGTAAAAGATTTGGTCGGCGGAATTAAAAGTGGTTGTTCTTATACAGGCGCTTCTAATTTAAGAGAATTGAGAACAAATTCTGTTTTTTGCCAACAGACGAATGCAGGCCGCCTTGAAAGCTCTGCACATATCCTGACAAGATGAATCAAACCAAGCAACTAAAAATAACGATACCGGAAAAATTACATGTTGAATTAAAAGCTCGACTGCTATATGATAATTTATCTATGATTAAGTTTTTCTCATTCATAACTCAAGAATATATTGAAAATAATCCCTTGATGAATGATTTAATATGTGGTATTCTTAAAAAAAGAAAACTGAAATCGGGCAGATTAATAAGAAACAAAAATAGTTTAACAAAACTGGGAATTAAAAATATGAAGAAAAACTTTCTAACAAAGGAGGAAATAAAAAATGTATATGATATATTGGGAGAGAGTGACATAGATGAAGTGTAAAGAAGATGTAATAAGCCAACAAACTCCATGCACGAACACAGAGTGTAGAAAGTGGATGAATTATGATAAGGATTTAAATTGTTGTTTGGTTAGTGTAGAAAGACACGGTAATTTAACTTTGGTCCAAGTAGCAGAGAGGCTTGGCGTTAGTCATGTTAGGATCAAACAAATACAGGATAAGGCACTAGAAAGAATAAGGATAAGGACAAAGGATCCGCTTTAAGGTTTTTTGTGATTTAAAACACTACTTATTATAGATTCTTTTTAAGGAGTAGAATTAATCATGAGTAAGAAACTTTTAGAAGAAAACACAATCCGCAAGTTTATGAAGCTGGCTGGTATGCAACCTCTGTCAGAGTCGTTCATCGAAGAAGCATATGGCGATGACGTCAAAGAGGCCACCGCACCCGAAGCACTAGAAGAGGTCGATAGCCTAGAAGAAATGGGCGGCATGGACCATGCATATGAGGCCGACGACGACCCCGCAGAAGACGACCCCGCAGAACTCGATTTAGAAGAGCCGGCCCCTGAAGAACTTGATATGGAAGAAGACCCGGAAGCCGAAATCACCATCACTCCCGAGCAAGCCAAGGCCATCATGGCCGTCGCTGATATGCTCAAAGATATGATGCCAGAACTAGAGGCCGAGCCAGAAGAAGAGGAAGAGATCGAAGTTGACATGGATCTCGAAGAGCCTGCTGAAGAAGCCCCTGAAGAAGAAGCCCCTGAAGAAGAAGTAGAAGAACTGGAAGAAGCCACCGAAGAAATCGCTGAAGAAAAGGTGGAAGAGTCTACAGAAGGAAAACTAGAAGAGTCTAGCGACGATTTAGTTGAGTCAATTACAAGTCGCGTATTTGCTCGTATCAAAAAATTACAATAAATATTTTTTACTCCAATTGAAAAAGCTGCAAATTTTTTGCAGCTTTTTCTTTTTATACCCTTGACAAAATTTTAAAATAGTATATAATAGTATTAAAGCTACAAGTGAGGTTTAAATGAAGTTTTATGAATCAGATAACAAATTACAAGAGAAACTTTTGTCTGGTATAGAGAAGCTAGCGGATAACGTATGTTCTACTTTGGGGCCAAAGGGTAGAAATGTTATTCTTAAAACAGAGAAGGGAAATCCAATCATTACTAAAGACGGCGTAACAATCGCCAACTTTATTGACTTAGAAGATCCCTTTGAAAACTTGTCTGCACAAATTGTTAAGCAGGCAGCCTCAAAAACAAATCAAATCGCAGGGGATGGTACAACAACATCAACTGTTTTAGCCAGAGCTATTTTCAAAAAGGCATTAAAATATATTAATAGTGGTGCAACTCCTATTGATCTCAAGCGTGGGATGGACAAGGCCAGAGAAGACATATCAAAAGCAATAAAAGATAATGCACAAAAAGTTTCCTCTATGGAAAATTTAAAACATATTGCAACCATTTCAGCGAATGGTGATGAGGTTGTAGGTGATTTACTTGCTACGGCAATTGAACAAGCCGGCATCGATGGTGGAATCAAAATTGAAGATGCTAAAAGTTCATCAACAACGCTAGAAATGGTCGAGGGGTTCATCTTTGATTCGGGCTGGGTTTCGCCAAGATTTATTAATGATGAACGCCGTAATGCGGCGTCTCATGATGATTGCATCTTTTTTATTACTGACCACAAGCTTGAATTTATTGAGCCGGTGTTACCCATTCTTGAGGTCGCGGCCAGAGAAAGCAAGCCTCTTGTTATTATTGCAGATGAAATTGAGGGGCAATTTTTAGCTTCTTTAATTGTAAATGTTATTCGCGGATCCATGAAAGTGGCAGCGGTAAAGCCCCCAAGATATGGAGAGGAAAGAAGGGAAATTCTTAAGGATATTGCCTTGGCCACAGGTGGCACCTTCTTTACAAGAGAAAGCGGCAAAGAGTTTTCAGAGTTTAAATTAAAAGATTTCGGCCGCGCTAAGAGTGCGGATATAACAAGGTTTAGCACCACTATTGTTGGCGGCGATGCAAACAACGAGCAGGTTGAAGAGAGAATCGAAATATTAAAAGAGTTGATAAAGAACGAAGCAGACATAAAAATTTGTGCAAGGGCACAAGAACGAATTAATCGTCTAGTGTCTGCCGTTGCCATCATCAAGGTGGGCGCAGCGACAGAGGTCGAAATGGTGGAGAAAAAACATCGCATCGAAGACGCGTTGGGGGCCGTTACAGCCGCGCAGAAACACGGCTTTCATGCTGGTGGGGGTATCGGGCTTTTAAGGGCCTCAGAGCAAATTTCAGCGCCCGAAGATTTAAATGAGGACATGGCGCTTGGTTACAAGATTATTCGCGAAAGCTGTACAGAGCCTTTTAGACAGATCAGCATTAACTGTGGTTTGAGTCCTGATGTTTTGGTACAAGCTGTTTTACAATCAGAAAATGCAGATGTGGGAATTGATTTCACAAATGGTGAGGAGTGTGACATGATAGAGGCAGGCATCATAGACCCTGCGCTTGTTACATCGGTCGCTCTAGAAAATGCGGTTTCCGTTGCTGGAACTTTAATTACAACGAATTACGCGGTGGTGGAAAAATGAAGACAAAAAAAGTAAAACAATCTATTACGATTGATGTTTCTAATTTAGAAAAAGCCTTAAAGTGGCATTTGAGTCTTAATGGCACACTCAAGAAATTACAGTGGATGGACAAAATAGATAGCAGAATGGGATACCAAGATATAAAAGACCATATTGTTAACCTTCGCTTAGAGTTGTCCAGCCTAGACACAACTTTATTTGAGTTTCAGGAGATATACGAGGCTCTTGTAGAGAAAAAACAAGAGCCTGTTGCTCCAGCGCTAGAGTCTTTAAATGAGCAAGTACAGGATTTGCATGAACAAATTGACAATAGATTAATAAAAAATTTGCAGCAGAGCCTTGACAATAGAGATTAATGTCTTATATTGTTAGGGAGTGGGGGATGGAGATCCCCCAAAAAATAGGAGAAATAAATAATGACTACACTAACACGAAGAAATAACAATCTGTTCGATTCGCTTTTTAATGATGTGTTCGATGACTTTTTTAACGATAGGACAATCGCTCGATCGTATATGAATAATGCCCAACAAGACATTCAAGTATATAACAACGACGAAGAATGGCAAGTTGTTTTTGCAGTTCCCGGTGTTAAGAAGGACGCTGTTGAGATTAAGGTCGATGACCACATTCTAACGGTCTCATACGAGAACAAGGCAGAGGACAATCGTTTAAACTTTGTTGCATCGTTCAGTCGATCTTGGAATGTCGACCGCGATGTTGATATTAGTAAGATTGATGCTACGCACGAAGATGGTGTCCTCACCATCACTATTCCAAAACCAGAAGCAAAGAAGAGGGTGATTCGTACAATTCAAGTAAATTAGGGGTCTTGGGGGGCTTAGGCCCCCCTTACCCATATTTACTTTAGGAGTTGTAATGATGAACAAACCTTTATGGAAGGTTGGTGACTTAGTTAAAATTAAACACAAGTTAGGAATTATTCTAAAAGTCCACACGATGGCCGGGGATGGTTTTCACTATTTAGTAAGTGAAGGAGAAACCCAAAAAGTTAAGTGGCTACGAGAAACCTATATTCAACCTGCCAAAATTAAAACTAAAATATAAGAAATTTCTTTATTGGAATATCTTGGCGACCTCCATTAATACAATAACGATTTATCGTTATTCTAGTAATATAACTTTATCTATGGAGTTGTCTGTTGTCCTTATGTTTAGTGTCAGCACTTTATATTATTTTTTTCAAAAGTTTTGGGAAACATACGAACAAGTAATAAAAGAAGAATAGTGGAATTTAATGCAACCAATAAACTATTTATTTGTAGCTTAGGATCTAATAAATGAAAGATATTAAAAAGATTAACAATGTTTGGCAGCTTTTCTTAACAGAGGGCGAAGAAGGTTCCGAAAAAAAGTTTGATGCGGAAGAGTTTTATAAGACCGCACTAGCCATGTTTAAGCCCCCAACTGAGTTGGCTGGCAAACTGGATACTGAAGAGAGATCGTTCTTTCAAAAATATATCACCAACAACATCGTCGGTAAAACACTACCTGATAAGATCGCGCAACTGAATGTTCTGATGGAGTCAACAGAGGACGTTGACGCAGACGACACACCACTGAACTATATTCTCTCATCTCTTGGAGCTTTGAAGATTCTTCAAGAAACTATTGATGACTTTAATGAATCAACCGCCGGCTTTACTTTTGAGGCGTTTTTGTCTGGCCTGTTGGGCGGCAAGCAAGTTACTGACAAGGTTGGTGGAACGTTACCCATTGAAGATTGCATGTTTTTTGTTGATCCAAAGACTGGCGAAGGTGGCCAGCCTGTTAGTTTAAAATTGTTGACAGGTACCGGGGGCAGCACCTTGGTTAAAGGCTCAATCAAAAATTTGCTTGATTTCTTCCAGAGACCAGATGTTGCCGCTGTAGCAAATGAGAAGGGCATTGAATATATTGTAGCTGTTAAATTTTCTGATAAAGGCTTGGGAATCTATTCTTTTAATATTAAGCCAAGTAATTTCTTCAATTGGGTTGAAGAAAGTGCATTTGATTTTTCAAGACTTAAGGCCGCCCCAGAAGAAGAAGAGCTTAGTGAACAAGAAGAGGACGATAAACTTGCGGCCATGGTGGCTCGATTTAAAAAGGGTGTTGGAGAATTGATGCCCATGATGGGCCTTTCAAGAGAATTTGAGCCTAATATTGAAAACATAAGAAGCGGAAAGCTGAAACCTTTCAAACAGCAAATTATTCCTTTTCCTTCTGTATCTTTATCGAATAAAAAGAAAATAGCTGAAATTACAAACATGATTAACTACGCTTTATCAGATGAGGGTAGAACAGCTTATGACAAGTTTTTACAGATGCCCAAGCCCGGTGACCGACCAAAATATGAAGAAGCCACCACGATCCCAGAAGAATATGTCGATGCATGGAGAGAAAATCCACAAAGTGCTATTAAGGACTTGGCTAAGATTCTTAAGAATAGACACACATATCTAAAGGACGCGATTGAAAAAATTAGCGCACTGGAAGATGCCAGCATCCTTCCACTTATGGGGTACGCTGGTAAGTATGTCAAAAAGAGCTATGATAAGAAAGATATTGTTGAATATCTTCATACTTTGGGGTCATCAAATGATGCCGAAGATATCATTAATTGGTCAAAGATTGTCAAAGGGATGATGACCTCGACACAATTTCATATTGCCCTGCGTCGAGTTATTACTGAAGGAACTGATTACGGCACTATCACTTTTGATAAAAAGAAGATTCTTAAGATAATTGAAGCATATGCTGATGTCTTGAAAGTACAAGTTGCCCCTGTTTATAAGTCCTTTGCTTATTTAAATCAGTCAATTAATTCATATTTTATTGAGAATAAGCCCGGATCGGCAGGCAAAGCAAGCGAGTGGGCTGTTAAATTACAAAAAGATGTTGATGAGTTACCGCCGATTAAAGATTATGCTGACCCAACCAAGGTCCATCGAGGGGGACAGGGCAAACAGGCCCTCCATGTTGCACCGGAAGCTGGTGGCAAACAATACTCAGAATCAAAGGACAATTCTTTAAAGGAAAATAAGAACATTAAGTTAATCTTGAAGAGAAAATGAAGGTGGGCGACCTTGTTTGGGTCCGCTTCACGGTGATTACAACAGCACCAAAAGTCCTTTTAGACAGAAGAAAATCATTTAAATTGGGAATAATAGTAGACGATAAGCACGGCGATGCGGGCTTATATAAGGTATATGTGGCCGAATATAATATAATTGATAAGTATTTTATTTCTGATTTAATTCCGGTTAAGATTTTAACCCCCTAATTATGAAACCAAATTGGAGGGATTAGGATGAAGAAATGGAATGTTCATTTGGTTACTGTGTATCACAAGACAGCCGATATCGAAATAAGGGCAGAGACCGAGCAAGAGGCTATTGAGTTTGCGGAGGAACTTTTGTCTGGGGACGATGACGCGTGGTCCGATTTTGATTTGGTGGATCAGTATGTAGAGGCGGTTAAGAAAATTTAATAGTTTCTTTGTAACTATTTAATATATGAGTTTAAAGAAAAAGAAAGATCCATGGAAAGAGATTAAAAGACTTGAAGAAGCAAACAAAAAATTGATTGATGAAAATTCTTCTTTGTGGTTCTTGTTGGATGAATTTGAAAAAAGCAGTATATTAAATGAAGATCACCAAGAAAAGATAAACGAAGCGTTACAAAGACTCAAAGAGGTTGGCCTGATGATGCATCCGAAAACAGAAGAGGCCTAGCAACAAGCGGGAAAGTATAATGATAGAATCTACAGATAAATGGTTTAGATATTTAGTGGAAACAAGTGACGGAGCTATATGTGAAATGTGTGGTGATACCCACCAAGCAAGCCCGTGCCCCCATCATAGTGATCCCCCTACTCGTAAGGTGGTACCCCATGACCAAGAGGGCAAAATGGCTAAGGCCCAACTTTACAAAATAATGACGTTGGCTAAAGAGGTCCACGACAACCTTCATGATGATGATGAACTAGAATCGTGGATTCAATCAAAGATAGCAACGATGTCTCATATGATTGGTTCTGTTAAACATCATTTGGAATATGAATCCAAAGATTTAATGGAAGACGAAGAATAAAACAACAAACCTATTAACTACTTATTGAAGTGAAACTTTTAAAACTATTAACAAAACATTTAGACGAAGTGGGCGAAGGTTATTTTAAGCACTTACTCGCGGCTTTGTCTATTTCTTGCAGATGCCAGATCGCGGCTTATACTCAATTTTTACACGCCGTTTTTCCTTTTATTGCCCCAACGCCGGGAACGGATGTACGCTCTTTAATAAAGTATCTAGAGAAGAAATTGCCTGAGAACAGAAAAAAGGAAGACTGTTAATAGTTTTCCGGGGATAAGTAATGTTAACCAAGGCAGAATATATTTGGTTGGATGGCAACAGCCCAGCCCAATTAAGATCTAAGATAAGGGTTATAAACTTAATAGAGGGCGAGAAGCCTCCAGTCTGGGGTTTTGACGGTTCAAGCACGTTGCAGGCCAAGGGTTCTAGTTCAGATTGTGTGTTGTTTCCAGCCTTTATTTGTAAAAACCCACTAGAGACAGATAGTGTTTTAGTATTGTGTGAAGTTTTAAATACAGATTTAACAGCACATGAAAGCAACACTAGACAAGCGTGTGCCGTTGCTGCAAAAATTCATAGCACCAACGATTGCTGGTTTGGAATGGAACAGGAATATGTTCTAATCAAAAATGGTAGGCCGCTTGGCTGGCCGATTGAAAGAGAGCCACCACCACAGGGAGATTATTATTGTGCTAATGGATCAGGGCTTGTTAGCGGCAGAGATATAGTTCATGAACATTTAGATATGTGTATTGCTGCCGACTTACAAATGTCTGGAACAAATGCGGAAGTAATGTTGGGCCAGTGGGAATTCCAGATTGGCCCTCTGGGTCCAGTCGAAATGTCCGATCAACTTTGGGTAGCTCGTTTCTTGTTACAACGAATTGCCGAAGAACATGGTGTTAAGGTGTCCTACGAAGCTAAACCTGTTGAGGGCGATTGGAATGGCAGCGGATGTCATACGAATTTCAGTACCAGCGAGATGCGTTCTGAGGGTGGATACGAGGCCATAGAGCGTGCTTGTGAGGCACTAGGTAAGAAGACTCGCCTCCACATAGATAACTACGGCACAGGCTCCGAGAGAAGGCTTACGGGCAAACATGAAACTTGTTCCTATCGAGACTTTCGTTGGGGGGTATCTGATCGAGGTGCGTCAATTCGAATTCCATGGCAAGTGGCTAAAGAGAAGCGAGGCTATATCGAAGATCGAAGGCCAAACGCGGATTGCGATCCTTACGTTGTAACTAGACTAATTACTAAGACAGTTTGTGGTAAATAAATGAAACTAATTCTTGAAAACTGGCGTGAGTATCTAAATGAAGAACTCCTTACAGAGTTTGACAAGACCGAC
>TARA_R110001583_G_scaffold73623_1_pt1 | contig 10700 bp, 12 predicted proteins | sample TARA_R110001583 | Tara Oceans TARA_R110001583 (sample SAMEA4398432) | marine metagenome | biome: Polar Biome; feature: [MES] marine water layer (ENVO:01000295) within the mesopelagic zone...; material: water (ENVO:00002006), including particulate matter (ENVO:01000060) such as...... | reverse complement strand
TTGTGAATTCCTCCAAGGGTGCGATTCAATCGGAGAAAGGTATAACGCTATATCTAGATTCCGAGGATGTGGAGAATCTAGCGTCCTCATTGGTACTAAAATCCTCCAAACTGGGGTTAACATTGAGGAAATCACTCACTTCATCAATGCCAGGGGAATGAAGTCTGAAATAGCCACTATTCAAGCACTAGGAAGAGCTTTAAGAAAACACAAAAGCAAAGAAGTGGTATATGTTTATGATTTCCTGGATAAAGAAAAGTATTTAAGAGAACACTCTCTCTCCAGAAAGCGTCATTATAAAAGAGAGGGGCATGAAGTAAACATTCTATGATTAAAATTATTGATAACTTTTTAGAAGATACAGAAAATATAGACTGGTTGTATAATTATTTCAAGCACACTGGATCCTATCAGTTTGATTTTATGTCAAAAACAGAGGTGAATAGAGGTAAGCACGATTCAGAACTGGAAAGTCGTATTTGTAATCTTATTAAATCTTTTTGTTCTGCTGATCTAGCTTACATAGGCGAAGGATATGAGCCTTGGGTAAATGTATTAGATCGAGACAATGACCATCTCCACCACCATGTAGATTGTTCTGAGGAAGAAGGTAAGATAGTTCCTGCAAAATTAACAGCAAGTTTGTACTTAGGACCTAGTGAAGGGTTGGAGGGGGGTGAAATTGCTATAAATGTAAATTCCTATACAGAAGGAATGTTTAAGTATGATACTATCTATGATGTTAAAAAGGATTTAGATTCTGATTGGATCGTAATTCCATATAAATACAACAGGATGATAATGTTTGACAGCACCCTAACTCATGCAGTGCTGCCAATCAAAAATATTAAACCCAATGAGAGCAGAATAACCTTTGTGGCTGCGTGTTGGGATAAAAAGATAAAGGTAAAAAAATGAAAACATCACATGATATACAGAAGAAAGCTTGCGCGTTTTCGGAGCAAGAGGTAAAGAACCTACAAACTCTTGTAACTGAAGTTAAGAGTGTTCTTGAAAACTCTAAAATTAATGAAGACACATTAATGAGCTTAACTAATATGATTACAACATTATCTACATTAAAAGAAAATTGTATGTGGAGAATTATTCGAGCCGCAAAGCAAAATCATATGCTAGACTAGCATAGTCACGCACCACTTCAGCAGTGGGCTACTGCTCGTAACATCCATTTTTGTGTCCAACTCATATTAGTTCTCTAAGTCAGGGATAGCGATGCTGGGGTTCTCCATCTTTAATTTAAGTCCCCAGTTCTCCATGTCTCGCCTAGTCCAGTTGTCTTCCAGCTTCTCTTCCAGCATATCAAGCTTATAATTAATATTAGTAAGTTGAGTGCTGATCCAGACTACACCCCCGCACAAGGCAATCACCATGCCCAACGGCATTAAAGTCTCTTTCGAGAGTACATTCTTTTTATCTTGTGTAGTCATAATTATCCTATCCTTTTAACCGAGGCTGTAGAACCTCTCTCTGATTTCATAGCTCCTGTACTAGCGTCACACTTAATTGCTAAATTAACACCAGCAGTTAAGTAACCTATCCAATGGGCTATTGTAAGGTGCGGGTCGATATTAGTCCGTAAGACTGAATAAGAAGCGGATTTAACAGCTTCTGTTCCTCCATAACCAGTGGTCGTAATAACATAGTTAGTTACCGTCGTGGGAGAAACCGTAACATTCTGAGCGATGTCCCCGCGAACTTCATACCATCCAGCGTCTGCAATCACCCAATAACCATTAGTAGAATCAAAAATAATCCCATCGTTTGTGCTGGAAGTTGATGTAATAGAAACTCCTGATCCGAAGTAGAAATTATCAACTCCCGTACCTAAATCCGCTCCTGCCGCAATATAAGAGAATGGAGGTGGGAAAGGGCAACCACTTACACTTGCGGAGGAGTCTAAGGTAGCTCCTGTAGCACTTACTCCTCCCGTAACAACAGCACCTTGATTATGTGTTTCTATCTTTTTAGAATTATCGTAGTACAGCCATACAGCAGCATTTTCATTAAACCTAGCGAAGTCTTCACCGCTGTTTGATTTTAAATGAATATCGTCTTCTGCTTGAAGAGTTATAGTTCCATCGTCAGCCCTAATAAGGTTTTCATATGTAGCACTATCCTTTCTCCGTAAGAAAAATAACTTTCCTCCTGCATCTACACTACTAAATCCCCAAGGATCAGGAGCAGAAATGCCTTTCATTGCGCTAAGGGATCCATCAAGCTGGGCTGTAGAATCTGTGTGCCCACTAAGTTGATTAGCATAATGTATATGTCTTGCTACCACTTTTTGTGAGCCTGTGCCTAAATCTAGTTCATTAACCCCTGGATTTAAGGTAACAGTATTTCCTGCGGCATTGATAGAAAACCCTACTGTAGCAGACGCTAAAGCAGAGACTGTGGATGAGAAGGCACTAACCCCTGTACCACCTACACTTTCAGGAATAGTATCAACTCCAGAAACATAAGCAGCAATAGTGGTGGGCCTACTAGCCTCATCAGCAGAAACGAATAAAGGAAACTGGTCAACCACTAAGAACCACCTCTAAAGCTAGTAGCATCTCCAATAGCAATTCCTGAAGAAAAGTTTTGTGTGCTTCCGATAGTTCCACGAATAGACATTTTAAGTAACGGTCCAATAGTTCCATTAGATTCAATTGCCGCAGGGAGATTAGTCATTCCTCCAGACACTGTTACCGTTGCCAGAAGAGTACCTGCTGGGTCCCATAGACGAATACTAAATCTATTAGTTGAACTTCTATAGAGGATCATTTTATATGCGTTTCCCCTAGGGCCACTAGCTGCGCCCTCTAATTTAAAATAACAAAGATTAGTTCTATCTTGATAAAAGATTAGAGAAGCGTCTGAAGCTCTTTGTCTCGTAGATCGTTTAGAAAAAGATCTACGAGGAGCCAAGTTTGATCCAGGCCCAAGTTTGCTAAACAACACCATGAGTTACCTTCCGATAGGTCGTTCTAAGGCTCTAATAGTATTTCCAGGCCACTGGATATATCCGTAAGTGATCATAAAATTAGTTGCATCGGCTTCAGATAGTTGAATAGTTACCACGCTCGATCTATCATTATCGGATAAAACAAACTCACAAATACCTTTATTAGAGGCACCAAACTGACAAGTCGTGGCACTTAAAGTAGTTCCTAATGCTAGGAGTGCAGTGCCCGTTCCATTTGAAGCATCAAAAAGCTCAAGTTCGGCTCTGTAGAAAGCATCACCAGCCCCTGAAGCTTCAATTGAAATATAGTTACACGCTAATGCGCCTCCTGAACTATCCACAAGGGTAATACCTGATGCTGTGGTTGAAGCCAGGGGAACAATCATACTATAAGGTCTAAAAAATTCCATTACTCTTCTCCTTCTGCTTTTTCAGTTTCTTCTTCATCATCCATTCCTAATTCAGCAGCAATGTCTGCTACCATGTTCTCTAGGTCAGATAAATCTGACACTACATCTTCTTCTGGGGGGACTTCTGCCATCTCCTCGCCACCTGCCGCATCTTCTGGGACTTCAGTTCCTGGCCCCATAGGAGTCTCTTCAGGGGGAACCTCTCCTTCCGCAGGGGGACCTGGAGGTGCCGCTTCAGGAGCAGGAGCAGGAGCAGGTGCTTCTGCTGGAGGTGCTTCCTCGGCTGGGGCAGCAGCAGCAGCCCCCTCTTCCGCTTCTTGTCCTGCAAGTGCCTCATTGTCAAGGCTCTCGTCAGAAGAGTATTCTTGATCAACAACCATCTTGTCTTTAAGTGTACCAATTAAATCTTTAATACCACCAAGATCCTTTGCAACTCTTTTAAAATCAATCTTAGTATATTTCCCCATAGACTTTTGTTCTGTTAAAGCTTCCTCGTAACCGCTCTCTGTAAAAGTCTCAAAAAGGTAGGAGTTAATATCAATACACTCAACTCCCGATTTGCCTTTCATGAAAGATCCCATCTCAGAAAGAACTTGCTTTAAAACACTTCCTCTAGGAGCTAATCTGGAAAGAGCCTCAAAAATAACTACTTGAGTATTTGCGAGGCTCTTAAAAGATGCTGGCTCTTGGATGTTTTGGATATTCACTCCATACTTTTCATTAATAGAAGAGATAAACATTTCTTTAGCTTCTTTTTTGATTTCAAAAATCTTGGAGGAGTAAGCCTGAATATCTTTCTCTGAAACTCCAATCCCATCAGATTGAGTTAAGCAGTTGTTAAAAGTTTCAAAAAGACTCTTCTTAGAAGCTAAAGCAAGATAAGGAACCTCACGAAGAGCTTCGGCTAAAGATGCTACGATCCTTTCATCGCTTTCGAAAATCATACTTGAAAGTTTTCTAACACTAGCATTGGTCGCCCAGATCACATCGAAGCTCTTCTTAGACTCAACTAGTTCTTTTTTAACTAACTCTTGACGGCAAATCATTTCATAAATAGAGGACTCTCTACCCTCTATAAGAACATATGATCGACTTTCGGATAACTCATCATGAGTCATTCTAGGAAAATCAAAAGCCAGCGAGACTGCATTAGAAAGGTTTACTGCATTTTTAATTTCAGGCACACTGTTAATTTTCTCGTAGTTTTCACTTAAAAACTCAATGAGTTGAGGCGTGATCTCAATAAGTTTTTGGAACTCATTAGATTCAACGATTCCTTCGATATTGGATAGTCTATAAGCTTTATCTTCTAGGTTTTTTTGAAGAGTGCTAATTTTTAACCTGTTTTCCCATAAGGAAAGAATATCAGAGAAACTATCTTGAGCGTCTGAGAACTCATCGTAGTGAATGTTCTCCACAAAAGAGTGAATCTTTTTATCAACGAACCCATCAAAGATTTCACCATCTTCAAAGACTTCAGCATCTTGAATTTGAATGTCACTAAGGGTCACATCTGAATCTAACTTATAAACTCCACTAATCACTTTATTACTTTCGGTGAGGTAAGTAACTTGAGAGCTTTGACTATCAATAGAGAACAAAGTAGTATTTTCACGAAGAGATCTGCCGAGGCAATCTCCTAACTTAACTAATAGCGATACTGTTTTGTCTCTTTCTTCAAATAGTTTTGAAAACATAATTTTTCTCCGTTTTTCGAGGCACTAACTTATATATACAAGTTTTACTTTTATTTGTGCGCTTTTTGCGTTTGTTTTTCAATGATTCTAGTAATAACTTCTTTTTTATCTTCTTCTAGAACTAAATCTCGTATAATCCCTAGATTAGCGATTGTACCTTCTGCTGTGGGTGCTTCATTCTCTGCACCCTCTTGACCTCCTGCTTCCATAGGCCCAGGTCCTGCCCCTTCGGCTCCAGCAGCTTCTGCTTCCTCTGCTTGATCCTCTGTGTCCTGTTTAATCTCAGCCTTCATTCTCTCAATTTCGGCCTCTGTCATATCATAATATTCTTTATAAATTTCAGTAGTAGAGAATAAGCCTAGTCCTTGAACTGCTTGAATAACCCGTGTCTTCTGTTCATCAAGATCTAACTTTCGCTTCTCCGACATATCAGAGGGTTCAGGTAGTTGAATCTTCAATTGCTTAATAGTAAACGCAGGAAATCCTTTTAGTTGTAAGTGTCTCTTAGCTAGATTTTCTAAACCAGCTTCAATATTAACCTGAACTCGTTGAATCGTTCTAGCGAACTTAACATCAAGTTGAGACAAGTTAGCTTTTCTTTCTGGAGCCTGATCCTTTTCAACAATATAATCTTTAGGAACCTTAAGAGCGGCAAGAAGTTTATCCCTATAATAACGAACATCTTCAATCTCGCCAAGGTTGGTTGCCCCAGGAAGGGTGTCAATCTTAGTCCCTTTCCCGTTTTTGCTGGGGACAAAGAAATCTTCATCCATGGAGATAGGGTTATAACGAGCGTCAACAGATCCTTCTGCTGTATTGTAATATTTCTCTTTCTTAAATTTCTGCTTGAGCCGTTCAATATACATCTCAGCTTTACTTGTTGGAAGAGTTCCTGTATCCACATAAAAGATTCGTCTTTCGGGGGCTCTAGAAAGACGATAAATCATCATGGCATCTTCCATCATTTTAAGCGAACGGAAGGTTCTGTGACAGAGTGCGGCAATTGATTTACCGTAAGGATAGAAGACAGGATCGGAAGTATGTAACCTGAAGTGAATAATTTGGTTTTTATCTAATTCAATGTATTTAACAGGATTTTCAGAGTTTGCAACTCCACCCCCATAGTTAATAGATTCGTTATTTGGAATTTCTTGTAAGAACTTTTTAAGATACCCAAACTCATTCTCTACTCTAAGAATCCAGTTAGGATTAAGAATCTTGATCTTTTTAATTCCTTCCTGTGGTTTATCAACATCAACAATAAGCTCTGTAAAACAATCCCCATACTTGACGGTATTTCTAATAATATCCCACAAAAAGGCTTCCATGTTAATTGTCTTAAACAGCCGATCTAGCTCATCAACTACCATATCGTTATCTGATTTGAATGTCCAGCGTTCGTTTCGTAACCCCCGTTGTGTTGAATCATCGGCATAGATATCAAAAGCTGCTCCGATTTCGGGGTACTCATCCATCTCTTCATATTCTTTATACCGTCTTCTTCTATTTAATTCAAGTTGAGGAAGAATAGGGTTTCTCATTACCCCACCGATAGCAGGGTGATCACCCTTGTTATCCTTAATGACCTCAGTATTAATAACGGTATCTCCACCATAAGGAGTAACCTCAGACTTGTCCATTGCCTTTGCTACTGCGGTTTGTGTTTTAGTAGCAAAAAACTTTGCAAAGAATCTTCCAATAGGTCCAGTGGGTGTATAGAATCCCCCCGCTCTATCATTGGTTCCACCGAAGTTAGTATACCCCTCGTCTAATTCTTCTTCGTCTTTTATTTCATCAGCCATTTATAATCTTCCTCGGTCATTTCTCCTGACATTGTTTTAACCTTAACCGCATGGTTCAGTGAAGGCATAGGGGGTAGTTCTTTGTGAAGCCCTTTTGACATAGTTTCTAGTGGGTTGTTTTCAAGTAAGTTCTTATAAAGATGTACTGCTAAGGCTAAACTCATGATTAAATCATCATGATACCCTTTTTCAGCTTCAACTCTACCATGATCATTCACAATAAAGGTCATCAGTTCGTCGCAAGTTCTAATGGAGTTAATTTTAAGTAAGTCAGTTCTGAGAGCCTCTTCTAGATTAGCTAGAAGTGTTTCTCTGTTAGTAGCAGTAACCTGGAAACCCATGTCTCCTCGTTCATCTGCCCATAAGTTTTCGTACTCATACATATTATAGAGCCAATCAATTAGGTTGTTTCCAATTGTATTGCGCTCACAAATCACATGAGCTATATTATATAGCATACCTTGCTCTGCGATTATTTTAGCAAAGTCATTTATTGGGGTTTTATTAGAATAAAACTCTGCAACTTGCTGCCCATTGTAAGCATTGATAATATGAAAAGCCGAATAATCCCTGTCTCTACCTAATGCCGTATCACAGGCAATCAAGTAGGAGTAGTGAGCTTGAGGCTCTTGCCATACTCGCATTCTATTATTGTATTTAGTATAATACTCTTCGCTGGTATGGGAAGCGATTTCTTGCAAAATTTGCCCATCTACATAGGTATCTCCTGTACCTAGGAAGGAGCATTCATATTCCTGAAGCCACTGCTTCATGGGCATATTGGCTTTTGTTGTTTCCTCCCATTGATGAATATCAAGCCCCTTTTCTTTCATCACTGTGTACAGTTCTGAGAAGCTTTCATTATATTGATATTCAGGATGTTCTTGCCATCGAATATCAATTGGATTAAATGAATTTTTTCCTTCTAGAGCAGCATTATAAACATCATGATACCAGTTACCTATACCATTTACGGTAGAGAGAATAAAGGCTCTACCTCCTGTGGAAATAATAGGGTAGACAGCAGCCCAAATAGTGTCAATGTTTTCAATGAACGCAGCCTCATCTACAATTAGTAGAGAACCAGCAAGAGATCGACCTGACTGCTTACCTGACGGACGAGATTTAATCGTAGAGTTGGTCTTTAGTTTTAATGTATGTTTGTTATCTTCAATAATTCCTGCCTTGAGGAAGGGAGGAAGCTCATCATACATGAGCTTAATTCGATCCAAAACCTCGGTAGACTCTGCATCTCCCTTAGAAAGAATAACAACCTGCTTATGCTTTTGAAAAGTAATCATCCAAAGCGAGTAAGCGGCTGCAATCGTAGTACATCCTGCCTGTCTGAACTTTCTTAGAATGTTAAATCTATGTTCATTCAGATTATCTATGATCCTGTGCTGGAAGGGGTATAGTTTAAAGGGGACTAAACCTCGAACAGGGTGAGTAACTTTGATGTATTTCGAAAGAAAATAACCAGGATCTTCACTACACCGTTTGAACTCAGATAATAATTGATCTTTTTCCATAAAAACTTAAATCTCTGTTATATAATAGTACATGAGGATTCACGCAATAGTATGTACGAGGAGTAGAGATGATATTTCAGAGACTACTGATGCCCTACTCACCTTTTTATCTAGGTGCAGTGTTAATATTTTATTAGTCTCTGGGGCTAAGTCTTTGTTTTCTGCCTACCAAAAAGCATACAACGCTGCTAACCCTGATCCAGAGGATATAATCATTTTCTGTCATGACGATATTCTCATAAGAGAGAAGCCTGAAGTGTTTATTGATAAGCTAAAGACTTCATTAGCTGAAGCATCAACTGGTTTCGTAGGTGCAGCAGGAACAATGTGCTTAGGAAAAAACGCTGTTTGGTGGGATCTAGACCAATGGAAGGGTAGGATGCATAGAGGTCGAGTATTACATTTACACCCAGAGACAAGTGCTGAATATGAAACCTTTTATGGAGCCCCAGGAGATGTAGCTGTTTTAGATGGCCTCTTTTTAGCAGCAAAACCGAAAGTCATCGAGGATGTGGGCCTTCAAAAGCCAGAATATTTTAGTGGAGAGTGGGATTTCTACGATCTTCATTACACTTCTCAAGCCTTCCTCAAAGGATATACAAATAAGGTCATTCCTTTAAAGATTCTACATAACTCTAGAGGAGAATTAGTTGGGAGAGACGGTTGGGAAGCGAATCGAGAAGCCTTCATTGCTAATAACACCCTTCCACTACAGGTTCATGAGTAAAAGATTACAAAAACATAAGATAGTAGGCTACACAGGGGGTGGAGATCATAAAAATAACCATTGGCCTCACCCGATTAACGAAAAATTCAATAACACGATGAGAAAAGTAGTCAAAATTTATGGAATTGGCTCTATCAAGGATAGTCACCTCTTAAAAGAGTGTCGAGATTACCTTATTTCTCGAATTCGGATGCTTATTGATCATAAAGTCCGACGAGACACCGAAGAGTACTATAAAGTTATGCAAATTGAAGTTCTTCACGGGTTTAATAAGGGTCCTGTGGAGCGACAGAAGCTTTTGCAAGGAAGTGATATGCTTTTGTGCGTGGGAGACTGGAAATTGGACTCCGCTGCGTTACAGGAGTATAAGTTTGCTACCACTTTAGGTCTACCAAAGTATGAAATGCGGTATGATGCCAATATCCCTATTGAAAACATCTTCCGATACCTCCAGCCAATCAGACCTATCAAAGACGAAGAGTGGGACCACAGTAAACAGGACGATATCTTAATTTATGAGACTCCTGAAGGTCATCTTGAGCTAATGGATGGAAATCATCGCCATGAATTCGCCAACCGCTTAGGAACTGTTACGCACCTAAGCGGTTGGATAATTAAAGAGGTCTAGAAAGACGCGAAGCGTCCGATTTTTTTTATGACCAGTCGTGACGGGTCCATTTGTACTCAGGCAACCCATAATTTTCTACTGCCTGACAATTCCAAGTAGTATGTAGATCAGGGACAGCAGGATACATAGATTCCGTTTCAACTTGCTGACCAAACTGATCAACAAAGTCCGTAGTCTGATAGAAGGATTCTTTATTGTAGTTATATTGCCCTTGGATGTAATACTTTGGTTGTTCTATACGGAAATTAAATATGTTTTGTGCATGATAATGCCAGGTAGCCAAGAAACTAGCATTGTTTCCAGGGCGAGGTCCTCCAAATTTAAATTTATTGACAGGAGTATCCCAGAATATATCAACAATGTTATTTGAAGAACAACCATTACAATCTTCAGTAGTTAAAGAAGTATTATAAACCTCAACAGAGGAGGCCATGGTCGTATCAGAGGACAACCAAGGTCTACGATGGTAGTAAGGTTGGTAAGTAACAATACTTCCTTGTGGACCCAGAGATGAAGCAGTAAAGTCGGCAGCAAGACCATAAGAAGATCCATTATGATCCGCACTAGCCGCTACAAAAGCAAATTTTTGCGATTGTTGCCAAGAAGAAGTATCATAACATTCATACTCTACTTTTTGTTTAGTAACAGTACAAGTTGCTTTAGCAGCTAATGATGTGTTCTGTATATTATAATCTACAGAAGGAACACCACTTAAAGTGATAGTGGGTTCTTGATCGTTCATCGAAGGAATTCGAATATAATGAATACTCATAGTTTGAGTTTCGATAAACCAAGGTCCACTAAAGTCGCAAGCCGAAGTACCAGTTTGCGGAAGAACACCTGAAGTGGAGCTATTAATATACCCAGGATTACCTGTGGGAACACCTGGGGCAGGAGTTGGCATTGGGGTTGGAGATGCTGGCATTTAAGTTATTCCTA